>ORMF010148593.1_pt1 | contig 19206 bp, 20 predicted proteins | sample 1779871 | NCBI WGS metagenome assembly ORMF01 (sample SAMEA104232316, study PRJEB22302) | groundwater metagenome | biome: forest; feature: aquifer; material: groundwater | place: USA | collected 2011-08-07 | depth 5.4 m | reverse complement strand
TCCAGCGGGCGCGTGTGGATGATGCCCACTTTGCGCTCGCGGACGAGCCGCTCGAACCGATGTCCACTTGGACCGTCCTGCGAGTAGTCGGTGGGGCGCTTCTCGAACACCGCGATGATGCCAGGTTCACCATGACGCGCACCCTCGCTGATGAACCCGGTGGCGAGCACACTCTTGCCGGAGCCCGACGGCCCGGCGACCAGCACCGAGTAGCCGGTCGGAATGCCACCGCCGAGCATGTCGTCCAATCCCTTGACGCCGAGCGAGAGCCGTTCTCGGGGTTTGCGCTTCGCGCTTGCCACTGGCGGTTGCGGCTTCGCCCCTGCCGCGACGATGACCCGGGGGAACACCTGAACACCGTCGCCTGTGATGCGGAAGGTATGCAGCCCAGGAATGGGTGCCTGTCCACGCAGCTTCATGACTTGTATCTTGCGAACCATCGAATTCCGATCGAGGCTTTGAATGAGCCACAGCACTCCGTCCGCGACGGTGAAGACCGGATTCGGTTCAGTCTCCGAGGGTTGATACTCGCCGACGAGAAACGTCGTCGCTTCCCAGCCTGTGAGCCTGACGGCCAGTTGCTGCACGAAGTGCTGCAAATTGAGGCCGCCGTTCTGTGACCGCTCGGCGGCCTGGGCCACCGTTCGAAAGGAATCGACAATCACCACGCGGGGGCTCGTCGCTTCGACTTCCTGAACGACGCGTTCCAGGAGCTTCTCCAGCGTGCCGCTGACGACCTCCTCACTCAGATTGACGTAGCGGACCGACTCATTCACGCGGGCGATATCGAAGAAGGTGAACTGCTGCTGATAGCGCAGCATCTTGAGGGGGGGTTCGCCGACGACGGTGAGGTACAGCGCGGAACGATCGGGACCGGCGAGGGCGAACATGATCTGCTGCGCGAGCGTCGTTTTCCCCGCGCCTGGAGCGCCGGCAATGACATTGAAGGAAAATTCCGGCAGGCCCCCACCCAGGATCTGGTCGAGCCCCGGAACGCCTGTAAGAAGTCGGCGAATCGCAACCTTGTCCGTCATGCCTTATGTCTCCGTTATCCTCGCGTCGGATGTGCTCGCGTCGGCAAAGGCAGCGGGCCACGCCTTTCGCAACAGACCCGCCGTTAAGGGTTCCCCGATGAGCGTGACGAGCAACCCCGTGAGTGTTGCGAACACTGCTCCGGCGGCTTCAGCGGCGACGGCAGGATCCTGTCGCTCCAGACAGACAATGACCTGACTAAATGGCCCTTCCGCTTGCTCCGGCTCGCGCGTGCCGACCAGCCACGGGTATTCCCGTTGCGCAAGGTGCAACGCGCGACCAGTCAGCGCATCGATGCCAACCTGGCCAATCAGCGGAGCCGACACCCGGGCGAGGTCATCGTAGGCGCGGCGCGCTGCAGCGGCGAGCGTCTCCGCGTCCCAGGCCGACCCTGCGTGATGCGCCAGCACTTTCAGCGCGAGCTGCCGCAGCGCGGCGTTTCCAAGGGCCGTCATGCCGTCGGTGGACGAGTCTTTAGTAGACATCGACGTCAGGTGTTTCGCCATGCTCCTCAACCGGGTGGTGTGCCGGCCCTCTGGATCGCGGCGAAAAGTATATCCAATCTGCGGATCTTGAGCGCCGAACCGCATCGGGTGCGCTGAGTAGCTCGCTGAAGTGCAAATTACGCCCGTTCGCCGCGAACGATCCGACCGAGATAGTCGGTGAGCGACGCCACTTCGACACGAACCAGACCTTCACGCTCATACTGCAGGAGCTTGCGACGACGAAGCCGTCCCATCGTGACCGTGACGTGTGGGCGGGTCATGCCGGCGAGCTGTGCCAGCTCGTTGTGACTCGCCGACACAGTGACCGTGTCCCTGAGGCCGATGCGGCCCTTGCGTCCGCGCGATGTGGCCAGACGAAGCAGCAGGCGGCCGAGCCGCTGCTCCGCCCCGCGATGTGCCATCACCTCGATTCGATGCTCGGCGTCTGTCAGCCGCAGGCACAAGGTGAACATCAACGCCTCGAGCGTCGCGCGGTTCTGCTTCAGGTGGCCCAGGAAGTTACTCAGCTTGATTTCGAACGCTTCACTTGCGACGAGAGCACAGGCCGTCGTTCCCCGAGTACCCGTTCGAACGCTGCAGAGGCACAGCTCGCCGAAGGGCTGGTCCGGCTCGATCGTGCGCAGGGCAACCGGCCGGTCGTCGGGCTTGGCGGTCATGACCACCACCCGGCCCTTTCGAAGGAAATAGATCCGATCGGCAGCGTCGTCCGCTTGCCACAGGTACGCGCCCTTCGCGAAGCGCCGGACGCGCCCCAATGACCCATCGCGCGGCAGATGGTCGAGGGTGATGCCGGTCAACGCCTCGCAGTCGCGATGATGCGGAAATTTCGGAGTGTCCATAGTCGCGAGTCTCAGGCATCATCCCCGCGCCAAAACAGCAGTGCGACGCCGCGCCGCTCCCTTGCTGTTGAGAGTCGGCGAGTGCTATAGCGTACCCAGTGGGCAGGCCATTGCAAAGTTCGCCCGCGAACATCGAGGCCGTCCAGAAACGCCGTGCGGTATCTGTGATGACAGCGCACTTCTGGGAACGATTTTGCTGGAATCGTTGGGACTGACCCTGATCCGATGACGGCGTCCTGCGTCCGCCGCCGATGGTGCCGGGCCAAACCGGCCGACTCTGACGGCCGCGGATTCGATGTGGCCGATTACTGGAGGACCAGTCCCGGCCGGCCGGTTTCCAGCAGCCTGACGAACTGCTCGGCCACGACTGGCCGGCTGAAGTAGTAGCCCTGTCCCTCGCCACACCCCTGGGCCTGAAGAAACGCGAGTTGCTCCCCCGTTTCCACACCTTCCGCGATGACGCGATGCCCGAGGCTCTTGCCCATGCCGATCACGGCGCAGACGATGGCGTTGCCCACCGGCTCGGCGCCGATCTCGTGGACAAACGACTGATCGACCTTGAGCACGTTGATCGGAAACTGCCGCAGATAGCTCAAGCTCGAGTACCCCGTTCCGAAGTCGTCGATCGCCACCTGCACCCCCATGTCTTTCAGTGCCTGAAGGGCGAGGGCGGTGGATTCGCCATGCTGTATGAGGGAGCTTTCCGTCAGCTCGATCTCGAGATAGCGGGCCTCCAGCCGGCTGTCGTGCAGCACCGTGCGCACGTGTTCCAGAAAGCGCGGATCCCGGAACTCGCCGGCCGAGATGTTGACGGCCACAGCCATCGGCCGACGGCCTTCGTCGATCCAGGCCCGGGCTTGCCTGCAGGCTTCGCGCAGGACCCACTGGCCAATCGGCACGATGAGGCCGCAGTGTTCGGCGATCGGCACGAAGTCCTTCGGGAACATGAGTCCACGCTCCGGATGCACCCAGCGGATCAAGGCTTCGGCGCCGGTCATCGCTCCGGTTTCGAGATCGATCTTCGGCTGGTAGTGGAGCACGAATTCGCGCCCGGCGAGGGCGCGATGCAGGCCGGCTTCGATCCATTGCCGCTCAACGGCCCGTGCGTTCATGTCCCGCTCGAAGAACCGGTGGTTGTTTCGACCACTTTCCTTGGCGTGATACATCGCGGTGTCCGCGCACTTGATCAGCGTCTCCGCATCCGGACCGTCGTCGGGGTAGAGGCTGATCCCGATGGTGACGGTGACATGCAGCTGGTGGTGCGCGACATCGTGCGGCGCGACGAGCGCGGCGATGATCTTCTGCGCGCTGGTGGCCGCATCGTCCGCATGCTCGATCTCTGACAGCAGCACGACGAATTCATCACCGCCCTGACGGCTGACAGTGTCCGAGCTCCGGACGCACGTCACCAGGCGTCCTGCCACCGACTGCAGCAGTGCGTCGCCAATCACATGTCCCAGGCTGTCGTTGACGTGCTTGAACCGATCCAGATCCAGGAACAGGACGGCCAGCCGGTGGCCGTGCCGGCGGGCCAGGGCAATCGCCTGGGTGAGCCGGTCGTTCAGTAACATGCGGTTCGGCAAATCGGTCAGAAAGTCGTGCTGCGCCAAGTGCGTGGCCTGGAGCGAGAGCGCCCGCGCGGCGCTCACGTCGTGGAACACCATGACGGCGCCGATCACCTGCCCTCCCCGATCGTGGATAGGAGCGGCGGAGTCTTCGATGGCCGTCTCGACCCCGTCGCGCCGGATGAGGAGGCAGTCCGGAGTCAGGCCGACGATTCTGTCGAGCTGCATGGCCTGCTTCATCGGGTTCCGCGCGGGTTCGCGTGTCGTGGCGTCGATGATCTGGAATACCTCAGCGAGCGGCCGGTCCAACGCCTCCTGACGCAGCCAGCCCGTCATGCGCTCGGCGACGGGATTGAGATAGGTCACATGGCCAGTGATATCGGTGCTGAGCACGGCGTCGCCGATCGAGTTGAGCGTGATTTCCGCGCGTTGCTGTTCGAAGAACAACGCTTCTTCCGCCGCTTTGCGCTCGATGACGTGCCGGAGTGCTCGCGGCAACGAATAGCTGTTGAGGTGAGTCTTCTGGAGATAATCCTGCGCGCCGCCCTTGACGGCTTGCCTGGCGACGTCCTGATCGTCAGGCAAGGCGATGATCAGGATCGGGATGTGGGGCGCCGCCCGCCAGACCTGTTCGAAGCTCGCGAGGCCCTGGCTATCTGGCAGGCACAGGTCGAGCAGGACGGCCGCGATCCCGTTCCCGCTCAGCCGCTCGAGACCCTCGGAGAGCCGCGTCGCGCATTCGACGATAAACGAGCCGTCCGGTGCGTCAGCGAGCGCCTCACGCACCGCTCTGGCATCCGCGGGATCGTGGCCGATCAGAAGAACACGTACAGGTTTCAGGTGGTCATCTCGTGCATAGCCGACTCCTATTCGTGCTGCAGCATGCATGCCGGAGCGGAACACCGACCGTCTGTTCTTTCGTGAACATCCGCCCTAAGAGCGTCCGATCTTGAACAGCGCGCCCTGCACGCCTTCCCTAGAATGGGTGGCATGGCGGTCCCTCGACCCGCGACGGTCATTCTGTTAAAGAGAGGAGCGATATGGTCACCATTCTGCTCGTGGTCGTGGTTCTGATGCTGATGGGAGCGATGCCAACCTGGCCACACAGCCGGGGATGGGGTTATTACCCCAGCGGTGGCCTCGGTCTCGTCTTGTTGGTGCTTGTCATTTTGATGCTATCGGGCCGGCTCTGACGCTCGAGCCCGCCCTGAGGTTGCACGTGAAGACCGCCAGGCGGCGCGCCGACGACACCATTGTCGATATCCCGAATTCCTGGTGGCGCGATCACCTGCACGTCGCCGTGTGGCTCCTCGTGGCCTGCGTCCTGGTGCTGTTCCTCAGGGTGGGGGCAGAGGCGGTTGTGCCGTTCGTCCTGAGCGTGTTGCTGTTCTACGCGCTTGATCCGGCTGTCGATGCGCTCCAGCGCTGGCGTGTACCGCGCGCCATCGGCGCGGCGCTGATGCTGGGCGTCGTCCTGACGGGCGTGGCCGCGGTCACCTTTACGTTACGCGACGACGTGGTCAAGGTCATCGCCGAGCTGCCAGAGGGCCTGCGTCGATTCGGCGCAGCCCTTCGAACTCAGGGCGAACCCTCAACGCTGGATTCGCTGAGGGAGGCGACGACGGCGATCGATAAGACTGCGGCGGACGCTGCCGGCGCATCGACGGCCGCCAAGGGCGTCGTCCGCGTGCAGGTCGAAGAGCCGGTCTTCCGGACCTCAGATGTCCTCTGGTCCGGGTCTATGGGGCTGGCAGGTCTCGCGAGCCGACTCCCCATCGTGTGCTTTCTCGCGTACTTTCTGCTGGTTGCCGATGATTTATTCAAGCGCAAGCTCGTGAAACATGCGAGCTCGACCCTCGCTGGCAAGAAAATCACGGTGAACGTGCTCGACGCGATCGGCAGCCAGATCGAACGCTTCCTTCTCGTGCAGATTCTCACCTCATGCCTTGTCGGCGTGACGACGGGTCTCGCGCTGTGGTGGCTGGGGTTGGAGAACGCCGTGGTCTGGGGTCTCGCCGCCGGCATCTTCAACTCGATTCCCTATTTCGGCCCCTTTATCGTCACATCTGGATTGACGGTGGTGGCCTTTCTCCAGTTCGGCTCCTTTGGAATCACCGCACTGATCGCCGGCGTGGCACTCCTGATCACATCACTCGAGGGCTGGGCGCTCACGCCGGCCCTGATGGGCCGGGCAGCGCAAATGAATCGCGTCGCGGTCTTCGCCGGGCTGCTGTTCTGGAGCTGGATGTGGGGCATCTGGGGAACGCTACTCGCGGTTCCGATGATGATGGTGGTGAAGGTGATCTGCGACCATGTTGAGGATTTTCAGCCGGTCGCGGATTTCTTGTCAGAATGAGTGCACGCTCCTCGCTGAGACCTGCCGCACCCGCGCGCCCTCCGCGAACGGCAGACGGGCCAGCACGTACACCCACGGTCCCTCGTGCCAGGAGTCGACCGCGATCCTCGTCCAATCGCACTCCAGAATTGAACAGGTAGTCGCAGGACCGGAAAATCCCCTTCGGGCCACACGAAATGTCAGCCGTCATCGATATCGCCCAGCGGTTCTGGCGCGCCGATCCGACGTAGCAGCATCGTGGTTGGTCAAGCTCAGGTCGTGGCCGGCGGGCTGTTGTGCAAGACGGCACAGACGCATCGCCGGGTAAGTGTCACCATGAGTCATGACCATTTGCCCGTTGTGTCAGACGCTGGCACCGCCCGATCCCCGTAGAGCGTTCGGGGCAACACGCCCGACAAACGTGGTCGCGCGCCAGTTTTTGAGACTGAGGCAGACGTCGCTTGCGACCGTCCTGATAGTCTTGTTCGCTTCGGTGGGCTACGCGCAAACGCCGATCACGAACCCAAGCGATGACACTCCTGACTTCAGGGTGCAGGTATGGGGTTTCATCGTGGCGGACTTCAGTACGCGCGTGTGGAGCTATTTCGAACTTCGGAGGACGCTAGAGGAAGGATTGCCTTCTCTGACAGTCACAAATGATCCGGCAGAGTTCATGAGAGCGGAACTCGCTCTGGCGAACAGCATCCGTGTTGCACGCGAAGGGGCCAAGCAGGGGGAGATCTTTACGACGACCATTAGTGTGGAGTTCAGGCGGGTCCTGCTCCTCGAAATGGACGCCAGCACCTGGGCGGCCATCATGGACGACAACCCCGGAGAGTTCTCGCATCGGATTAACGGCACCTACCCGAAGAAAAGACCGCACTCCACAGTGCCGCCGAACGTCCTCGCGCTACTGCCGAGCCTCCCTGAGGACATTCAGTATCGTTTCTTAGGGCGCCATCTCATCCTGTACGACATGAGGGCGAATGTGATCCTCGACCGGATCCCTCACGCCATCCACGTGCATGGAGTGATGAAATGACCTGTGCTCGTGCGGAGTGTGATCGTTGGCCATGCACCATGGCGTTTTCTCGCACGCGCGAGCGTCGGCGGATCGAGCGTTCACCCTGGCTCGTCCTGCCGTGATTTCAGCGTAACAGACCGGGCTGCAAGGAAGTGTGCTGCGCTTCAGCGCACGCAACGCGGCCGCATCAACCACGACATCCGTGAACTCGGAGCCGAGGACCGTCACAGCGAAGGGCGCCGCCGTGGCGGTCGGGACGGCGGGTACTGAAGAGTCGATGAAGGTAACGGTCAACACCTGCAAGTTCAAGGTAGGAGCCATCAAGATGTTGAGCAGCTCCTGCTCCTGAACCCTGCAAGGGGAGGACATGGATACCCGTGTCCTCCAACGTTTTCGCCGGGCTGTTGTTCTGGAGCTGGATGTGGGGCATCTGGGGAACGCTGCTCGCGGTTCCGATGATGATGGTGGTGAAGGCGATCTGCGACCATGTTGAGGATTTTCAGCCGGTCGCGGATTTCTTGTCAGAATGAGTGAACGCTTCCTGCTATCACCGTCCGTGGCTAGGATCTGGGCTGACCAGGTTTCTGGCTGCCCCATCCGGCTGCTGAATGTCAACGCCTCGTCCCAAGCACCTCGTCGATGATCTGAGCCGCTCCGGCTGCGCGAACGTTCGCGCTCCGATCGAGCTGGCCCGCCAGGCGCTGGGCTTCATCGATTCCGGCGAACGCGCGCTCCAGTTGCTTCACATCGTCCTGCCGGCCCAGGCTGGTGAGTCGTTCGCCGGCGCGGCGGAGCTGCGCCCGTGCGTCCTCGAGGTGTCGGCTCGCCTCGCCGAAGTTGAGATCATCGAGATCGAGCCGGGCGGTGAGGATTGAGCTGCGGGCCTCGAGCAGACTGTTCCGCAGCTCGGAGGCCTCGAGTGCTCGAACCAGATCTCCCTTGCCGGACGCCCCCCAGAGCCACCCACCCAGGAGCACGACGACGAGTGCGACACACACACCGAGTACGAGCTTCGCTTTGTTTATCGTTGTGTACCTGCCCGTCAGTCTATTCGGCTGGGACGGGGCTTGATGTACCGAAGGGCACACGTCGATCAATCGTGCCGTACGGCGGAGCGGCATCAAAGAATACAGGTGTTCCCAAATGCACAGACACTCGCCGGCGGTTGCGCGAAGCTTGCACTCCGGCCTTCGCAGTATGGATCTGCGACGACGGCTTGCAGGAGGTTGGTCATGTTGCGTGCAGTTGCCTTGATGGGCATGCTTCTGTTCTCTCCGGCGGTCGTGGCGGCCCAGGCGCCCTGCACGACGGATGCGCGCCGGATCGTCGATGAAATCTACCGGCACATGCTCGAGCGCGCGCCCGACTCTGCCAGCGGCAATCACGTGGAGCGGCTGGCCAGCGGGGCGGCGACGGTCCGCGATCTGGTCCGACTCGTCGCGACATCTCCCGAGCACACGCAACGTTTCTTCTCGCCCGGGGAGGGCAGGGAAGCGCACGAACGGGCGGTCGGAACCTTGTATCGGCATCTGCTCGGCCGCCAGCCCGATTCGGCCGGCGCGCGTGCGTTCGCGGAGCTGGCGGCTACCAGAGGCGTGGGCGCCGTTGTCGGCGAGATTCTCGCGTCACCTGAGTACCAGCGGTCGTTCGGCGACAACGGCGTGCCCGGATCGGGCGGGCTGCGCTTCTGCGGATCCGAGCGGTCGCAGAGCGCACAAGCCGGCCGTCAGGACAATGACATGCGGTTCCGCGGCATGGATCGCAACAACGACGGCGTGATTACACGGGACGAGTGGCGGGGGAGTCCTCAGTCGTTTCGGGTGCACGACTGGAACGGAGATGGACGTCTCTCAGAAGATGAGGTGCGTGCCGGCGCCGAACGTACCTACCGCACGCCCGACGAAGAGGACTTCGACGCGGCTCTTGAAGACGACTTACCCTCGTGGTCCGAGGCCGGCTTCTCCAACCTCGATCACAATCGCGACGGGCGCATCGCGTCGAACGAGTGGCACTACGATCTCGAGACCTTCCGCCGTGTCGATCGCAACCGCGACGGCGCGCTGTCCAGGTCCGAGTTCCTCGCGACCAGCCTGGACGACGACCGCGATGACCGTTTCGAGGATCTCGATGTGAACGCCAACGGGCGGATCGAACGGAACGAATGGCACGGCAGCTTCGAGGCGTTCGACTCGCTCGACCGCAACCGGGACCGCGTGCTCAATCGGGCCGAAGTCGGCGGCGCCGCGGGCGGAACGCGGGACCGGTTCGCGAGCCTCGATGTCAATCGGGATGGGGCGATCGCCCGCGACGAATGGCACTGGTCAGGCCGCAGTTTCGATCAGCAGGATGTCAATCGCGACGGCGTTCTCACGCGCCGCGAGTTCACCGGCGGTGGGGTTCCCACGTCGGGGCGCAACTGATTCTTCGTCGTCGACGAGAAGGTCAAGGTCCTGCCCGCGGCCGTCCCGCTGACGGCGACCGACGTCCGCAAGTTCGTCGTCCGCGCCAGTACACCAAGCGACTGCCGCGCCGCAGCACGGAGGTGTCCGTCCATTTCAAGTCCTTCGATGCCAAGCAGCCAGGACCGCTGGAAGCGGATCTGCTCCTGGAGCACGACGATCGGCGATGGCGCTCGTAATTAAGAGCACATTGCGAAATTGCTCTGGCGGTCTGCGGCGGCGTGCTGCGGATTTCGAGGCGTTGCGAAGTCCGGTCGTTCACTGTGAGTCCGAGCTGTTCCGGGACCTGGAAGATTGAGTGGGCAGATCATCGCCGATACCGGCGGACTTCTTCGGGCGCTCGCACGGAAGGCGAACGGAAAGCCTAGCTTCCCGGAATACGAAGACGTTCTCGTCGACGGAACAGTGGCAGCCCTCACAGAACGCCGCAAGGTCTACCGGGTTCTGACGACCGATCGCCGCGATTTCAGCGCCATCCGTGTGGGTCCACGCCTCTCCCAGCCACTCGAACTGTTCCCACTCATCTCGGGAGCCAGCCTTCTACGCGGCGCGCACGCCTGCTGAGAGGTTAGAGTCCTTTAGAGTTCGTTTGGACAGGCCACGGCCCGGTGTTCCTTTTGGCACAGCGACGGCCCTTACCTCTGGCATACGCTATCCGGGATCGGAGATTTCATGGCGCATAAATTGATGTCGAAGGCGCAGCCGTCTTCGTCTCCCACCCGGTTCGAGCCTGCCGCTGTCGGCACCTCGCTGTGGGCCGTCGAGCAGCGCCTTGCCAATGCGGAGCGGGAGTTACGCATCCAGTTCACCCGGCTTGCCCAGATGCAGGCCGAGCTGGACCTGCTGCGCGGAGAGCATCGGCGTCCTCGGTAGAAGCCCACGCGCGACCGCTCGTTGGCCGCTTGCCGAGGCCTTGTTCACAGCGACCGTCTGCTCCCAGGCTCATCACTCTCGACTCCACGCTCGCTCTTAGCCGCCGTGGCATAGCGCCCCACCTCGTGTGCGCCGTGTGCGACTGCGATGACCACGTCGTCACGGACCTCCTGAACTGTGCGTGCGAGCTCGGCGGCGGCGTCACTGACGCGGCTGCTGGTCTGCCGATACTGGTCGGAGGCTCTCTGCCCAAGGTTCCTGGCCGAATCGGCCATTCGTTGACGGAGCTCAGAGGCCGACCGCGGGGCGAGCCACATCGCCAGGCCTACGCCGACGAGCACGCCCGTCACTAGCCCGATCCCGAAGCTGTAATCTCGATGCGTCTGCGTATGTGCGGTCATGTATCCGTACTCCTGTGCTGATGGGATTGCAGGTCGACGGTCGGCGTCAGGCCGACGCGCGCTCGAACACCACGGTCCGTGCGAGAAGATTTGGCTTCGCGGTTCTGCTGGCGTGTGTCCACGAACCAGACTGAACCGAGGGCGTGCCGTCCGCGTCTGGGTTCGCCCACCATGCGGGCTGGAGGCGAGCCAGGTCCGGTAGCTTGAAACCGAGGAGGTCTTCGATTTCAGTGAACCTCAGAACCACGGTGTTCGCGTATCGGTCGGTCAAGTACTTCTGCAGAGGCAGATACTCGGTCTGCGCGGCGGACGCTTTTGGCGGTGTTGGCGCTGGCGTTTCTGCCCGAACGGGCGATGTCTCTCTCGATCCTCGCCGCGTGATCCACTGCATCCAAGTCATCAGATGTGGCCTTTACTCGAACCCGCGCGACGTCGTCCAGTTCGTTTCATTGCTCCGCCACTGTATGCGCGGCGTCCTCCTTCCCCCTGTACCCGATTGCACAGCGCGCGAGATCGCAGGCTTCGTCCGATTCGGTCCCGTAGGCGACGCTCGCGATGAGGTGATCAGCGACGGGGTTGCCTTCGAGGAGCGCGATCCGCGGACCTCTGGCCTGGTAGGGGAGCTCTCACCGAGGTGGGTGTGTCTGACCCTCGGAGCGTGTCCCAGAGGTACTGGCACTCTGGACAGAACGTGCACTGCGTCCTCACGCGCTCGTACGCGACGAAGGCCCCCAGTGAGCCACACCGTAGACACTCGACATAGGTCCGAGGGGCCGGCCGACGAAGCAACGCCACGCCAACGCAGTCTAGCGACTGCATGGAGGGAGGCGCTGTTCGAAAGTGGACACCCCGACCGCTGTGCCGTTCAGCACAGCGTTTGTTGGCCGGGCCCGCTACGATAGGTCATGGCAATCGAGCGAAACGACGTCGATGAGCGGCAGGCGCGGCTCGACGTGATCATTGGCGAGTTCCGCGCCGCACGACAACGCTTGTTGGTGAAGCAGGCAACCGCTCTATGGCACCGGACCGAGGCGCACCGAAGGGCAGCCGCCAAGGTCGAGCTGCCACCAGCGAAGATCAACTAGGTCGAGAAACCCGCCTGCTGGGCTGGATGACTCTGACATTCGTCGGGATCGAAACTGTCAAGTATTGGACACCCGTGAAATGCCACGTACCACGGCGAGCTGGACTCACGTGCGATAATCTTTGCCGCTTCATGAAGCCAAAGACCAAGACACGATCCGCTGAGCCGACGAGACCGTCCCGATTCGATTTGGGGGGGTATCTCGACTCGACAGGCCCGGCACGAAAGGTTGTGAAGTATCGAGCGGGAGAGGTCGTCTTCCTGCAAGGCGATCCCTGCGACGACATCCGGTACCTCCAGAAGGGCGCGATCAAGCTCTCGGTGCTCTCCAATATCGGCAAAGAGGCGGTCGTTGCAATGCTGGCCCCGGGCGATTTTTTCGGGGAGGGCGCCCTGGCCGGTCAAACGGTTCGCATCGGGACCGCGACTGCGGTGGTGGCGAGCAGCGTGCTGATCATCGAGAAGGCGGCGATGGTCCGGTTGCTCCACGAAGAGCGCGCGTTCTCGGACCGCTTCATCTCCTACATGCTCACCCGGAACATGCGCATCGAAGCGGACCTCGTCGATCAGCTCTTCAACTCCAGCGAAAAGCGGCTCGCCCGGACGCTGCTGCTGCTGGCGCGCTACGGCCAGGTCAATCCCCAGCGAACGCTGCCGAAGATCTCTCAGGAGACGCTCGCGGAGATGATCGGTGCGACGCGCTCGCGCGTGAACTTCTTCATGAACAAGTTCAGGAAGCTCGGGCTCATCGAGTACAACGGCGGCCTCAAGATCAACAGCTCCCTCCTCAGCATCGTTCTGCACGACTGATCCAGGTTCTGCACGACTGATCCACTCGGGTGGGCAGCGATCGAGAGAAAGGACCGCACATGCCGAACGACCACATCCCGCAGGAGCAGCAACGCCAGCAGGCAGAGGGGGTGCGCGAGAAGGCCGAGGACAGCCGTCAGGACGCCGAGGAGGAGCGCGAGTCCACCGAAGGACACCGCATGTCAGCGGAGTCTGGCAGGAATGAGGCCGAACAGTTCAGGCGACTGGCAGAGGAAGCGCGGGAGGTCCGCGACCAGCATCGTGAGGCGCTCGAGACGGTTCGGATAGAGGGGGAGCGCCTACGGGAAGCCGGAGAGATGGCGCGGACCGCCGGCGAGGAGGCACGAGCTGCAGCCGAGGCAGCCCGTCTCGCGGCGATGGAAGCTGTGCACGCAACCGCCGAAACACTCCAGGCGACGCTCGAAAACATGAAAGTCGTCGAGGAAATGCGGCGGACCCTCCGTGAGATACGGGACGTGAAGAGGCTCGACTCCAACTAGGCGACGGCATCGCCCCCAGGCTCCTCCGATGCGCTACACCCTGCTGACAACGGCGCTAGTCGTGCAGGACGACGCTGAGGAGGGAGTTGTCGATCTTGATGCCGCCGCCGTCGTATGTGATGAGGCCGAGCGTCCTGAACTTGTTCATGAAGAAATTCACGCGCGACCGCGTGGTGCCGACCATCTCCGCGAGCGTTTCCTGAGAGATCTTCGGAAGCTTGTGCTCCGGACTCCCGGTGTTGCCATAACGCGCCAGCAGGAGGAGCGTCCGGGCGAGGCGCTTTTCACTGGAGTTGAACAGGTGATCGACGAGGTCCGCTTCGATCCGAATGTTTCGCGCCAGCATGTACGTGATAAAGCGGTCGGAGAATGCATGCTCTTCGCGCAGCAGGCGGACCATCGCGGCCTTCTCGATGAGCAGAACGGTTGTTGGCATCGTGGCCGTCGCCGTCCCGATCCGAATCGACTGCCCGGCCAGGGCACCTTCCCCGAAGAAATCGCCGGGGCCCAGCATCGCGACGACCGCCTCCTTGCCGCCACGGGATAGCACCGAGAGCTTGACGCCCCCCGTCTGGATGTACATCACGTGATCGCAGGGCTGCCCCTGCGAGAACACGACGTTTCCTGATCGATATGTCACGACCCGTCGTGCCGCTCCAGCCGAGTCGAGATAGGTCTGGGCATCGAAGCCGGGTGGCTGCGCCGCGACGGAATCTCCCTTGGCTTTGGCCATCGTGCATGTTGATTATTGCATGTTGGGGGACCAGCCGTCGCCGTTGCCACGCCGGGTACCCGTACGACCATGAATCGCGCAGCAGGCCGCGACTCAAGCGGGTGGAAGCATTCACGGCTCACCTTATGCAGACGAACATGTCCTGACGAACCCGACGCTCAGCAACGTGTGCACAACTCAAGAAACCACGGCTGAGCCGTGCCTCGCTGTAGCGTTCGCCAGGTCCCGCACTACTTCTTTTTCCCCTATCTTCGTGGACGGGAGCGCTCCTGACGCGGTACGGGCGTCTCCATGCCGGCGGCCGAACGTCAGCTACGGCGAAGAGGATCCCGAACATGCCAATGCCCATGAAGACACGCGTCGCCTCAATCGCCGCGTAGCGCTCGTGGTCAGGTTGGAGCAGTAGAGATGAGGAGACAAATGAAAACACTATCGATGATCACACTGGGCGCCGCGCTCGTCGCGGCCGCGTGCGGCGGAACGTCGGCGTCGGACGCCGACACGCCGCCGGTTCCTGAAGCGAGCGTCGCCACCGGCGCTTCGGCACAGGCGGGCACGGCGGCGAAGGCACCCGCAGAGGCGCGACCTGCCGCGGTGAAGGCCGCGGCCGGCCCGGTGTATCGCGACATCACCATGCCCGCCGGGACGACGCTGTCCCTGAAGCTCACGACCCCGGTGGCGTCGGACACGAGCGACGTCGAGGACGCAGTGGGCGCCGAGCTGACCGACGCTGTGCGGATCGACGGCCGTGAGATCGTACCGGCAGGCGCCACGGTGACCGGTGTCGTCACCGAGGCCAACGACGCGGGCCACGTGAAAGGGCGGGCGCAGGTGGCGCTCCGCTTTACCTCGCTCCGTCGCGGTAGCGAGCAGTATGAGATGCAGACCGCGTCCGTGACGCGTCAGGCACCGGCCACGAAGGGCGAGGACGCCACGAAGATCGGCATCGGCGCGGGCGCCGGTGCGGCCATCGGCGGGCTCCTGGGTGGCAAGAAAGGCGCTGCGCAGGGCGCCGCAGTGGGCGGCGCTGCGGGCACAGGCGTCGTGCTGGCGACCAGGGGCAAAGAGGTCCGCCTCGCATCGGGCGCCGACGTGTCGACCCAGCTGACCGCGCCGCTCATGGTGCGCGTCCGCCTGCGCGAGTAGCAAGCAAGGGCGAGGGGATCGCAGGAGGCCGCAGGGCCCAGCGATCCCCTTCTCCGTTGATTGAATCCAGGTGATTGGAGACATGGCGGAAACGTGGGCGCGCGGAGCTGCCGAGCGTGTTGGCAGAGGCCGGGACCTCTGCTCGCGAGCGCTGCGTCGGCATCGGCGTCTCGCGATCGGCGTGGCGTGCGCGGGTCTGGTGATACTCGCGCCGCTGGTCATGATGGCCGCGTACGTATATCGCGGCCGGGCCAACCTGCCTGACCTCGAACCCTTCGTGCGCTTTGACTTCCCGTCGATCGGTCACGTCTACGATGCCAATGGGCGCTCCCTCATCCAGCTCGCGCGAGAGCACAGGCTGCTTTCCCAGTACGAGGACATCCCGCCCATCGTTCGTGACGCGATTCTCGCCACGGAGGACAAGCGGTTCTTCAGCCACAACGGTATCGATTACTGGAGCCTGCCACGCGTCCTGATGCGTATCCGGATCGGTACACTTCTGGCGCGACTGTTCAGAAATCCCCTCGATGAGGGGGACTCGCCCGCCATCTTTCCTCAGGGCGGATCGACCATTACCCAGCAGCTCGTGCGCGGTCACTTCCTGAAGGGACTCACCGCCGGCGAAAACAGCCGGTCGCTTCGAGGGCTCGGACGCCTGACGCGGTCTGTCTCCTACGTCTTGGGTGCGCGCAACGCGAACATGATCGCGCGGAAGTTCGAAGAGATGCGCCTCTCGATTTGGGTCGAGCAGGAAATGACGCGGCGGTTTGGATCGAAGCGCCGTGCCAAGGAAGAGCTCTTCGCCCGTTATGCCAGCTACGTGTACATGGGGAACGGGCAGTACGGATTCGCGATCGCCGCGCAGTACTACTTTGGCAAGCCCCTTGTCACCTTCACGGCAGCCGATGCGGACAAGGCCGCGCTCCTCGCTGGGATTCCCAAGTCGCCGCGGGACTACGCGCCGACGGCGGTCAACAGCGCGAACGTGCTGCGGCGTAGGAACCAGACGCTGACGCTCATGCGGCAGCACGGGTTCCTGACCGCCGGCCAGTTGACGGACGCGTTGCGGCGGCCGGTTCACGTTTTCACTCCGCCAGAGGCCATCGTCGCCAGCGACGCGCCGGCGGTGGTGGCCAATGTCCTCGAAGAGCTCAGCGTCCGGGGCGTCGCCCGAGGCCTCGACGACCTGCTGCAGGGCCGCATCCAGGTGCACTCGACCGTGGATGTGCGGGTGCAGCAAGTCGTTAACGAGGCGCTCGAGCACGGCTTGGCGGCGTACGAGCGACGGCACCCGCGTGTCGCGGGGCTGGTTCAGGGGTCCGTCGTCGTGCTCGGTAACGGGGATGCGCGCATTCTTGCCGAGACCGGTGGCCGCCGATTCTATCGAGGCCGGTCCGCGTCGTACACCGACTTCAACCGCGCCACCGGATCGCTCCGTCAGGCGGGATCCGCCATGAAGCCCGTCGTCTATCTTGCGGCGTTTCGACTCGGGCGGTTCGATCTCGACACGCTCGTGCCGGACGAACCGATCGAAGTGCCCGATGGGGAGGGGACGAAGTGGATCGCGAACTATGACGGTCTCTTCAAGGGGATGATGCCGCTCCGGCAGGCGCTCGCCGAATCGCGAAACGCTGTGGCGATCTGGATCACGAGACAGATCGGCATCGACAGCGTGCTCAGTACATCGCGGCGGCTCGGCGTGCGGACGCCGCTCCACCGCTATGTCACCACGGCCCTGGGCGCGTCCGAGGTCAATCTGTTGGAGCTCGCAAACGCGTACCGCACCATGGCTTCCGGCGTGACCGCGCAGCCGTATGTGATTCGGCGCGTCGTCCATGCGTCCGGCGGAGTCGCTGTCGACCGCGATCACGCACAACCGCCGCCGGTGCCCGTCACCGATCAGGCATTGCGGCTCATCCAGGAAGGGCTGCGCGGCGTCGTGCGCCTGCCCGCGGGGACGGCGCACGCGCTCGATTCAGCCCGCTTTCCGATCGCCGTGATGGGGAAGACGGGAACGACGAATGAGTTCCGAGACGCCCTGTTCGTCGGGTCGACGTACGGACCGGAGGGGGTCACCGTGGCCGTTCGGATCGGATTCGACGACAACCGCACTCTCGGATCGAGAGAAACCGGCGGCCGAGTGGCGCTTCCGATTTTTCGGGAAATCATGCTGGAGGTGTACCGGAACACACTCGTCGGTCCGGCACCCAGCTTTCCGCGTGCGCTGGAGGAACGCATCACGCGCTACGTGAAGGGACCTCCGCCCGTCATGCCTGTCGTCGAGGTCGCCGGTTCTATCTCCGCTGGCCCCGCCGTCTCGTACGCCGAGTATCGCGGCAGCGGTCAGAAGACCGTCGGCACCGGGCGTCTGACGCCCGCATTGCCTGCGGAATCCCGTTGGTTGCTCCAGCACGGCTTTCCGGCCGATGCCGAGGCGGACGTGCCACTTGCTAGCTTAGCAATATCCGCTGCGTCCCGTTGAGCTGCGTCAGTAGGGTCGGCATTGACGGCCGCATTTTTCCGTTGCGGGATGACGACCTGTGCACAACGGCACAGACACACAGGGGTGAGTCTGGAAAGATCGTTCCGATGAAACAACCCATTCCCGGTGAACGCGAACCCGGCATGTTGACGACTTTCGGCACGCCGCTCGCGAGCACTCGGATGATACCGGACGGTCCAAGTACGATGGACGCGGCGACCATTGCCGAACGCCAAAGGGAGGGAGGCGGTGCGCCGAGTCACCGGCGTCCTGTTCATGAACGGTCTGGGTTGTTGCGTTTCGTCCGGCGGGCGTCACACTCCTAAGCGACCACGTTGGCTTGCAAGATAGCTGTTAACCATGACCATCGAGGTGTAGCCTGACCGACCAGTTTATCGACGATCTTTTCGAGGAACTGCACGCCGAACGGCAGGAAACGCTGGCCAGGGCGGCGGGTGCCACCCAGAGCCGCGAGCGAGTGGCTGAAGCCGCCCGCGTGTGGTGGGATGAGTTCTGTCAGATCCTCGAGCGCAAAGTGGGGGCGTGGAACACGAAGGACGCGCCCGATGCGCGCGTCAAGTACACGCGGGGTCCATCCGGTTCGATCCTGCTCTGGCACCGCAGCGTCGAGGCGGAGTTGTGCCTTGCGAACGCCCGTGTGGCGATGACCGGCAGGGTGGGGGACACTCGGCCACGCCAGTCGCCGTTCATCGAGTTCAACGAGGCTCGGGGCAGCGTCGCAGCGATCCTTGCCGGTGAGACCGCGACGAAGTCGCCATGCGAGGCCGCCGACCATCTCCTCGCACCGATCCTGACGCGCGCATTTGCTGGGTAGGCTCGATCGAGAATGACCACTGCCCTCGCGATTGTGATTGGGTCGGCCCTCGTCGCCTGGACAGCCTTCGCCTTCAGGCAGCGGTGGGGGGGCGGTGAATCCAGTCTCGGAGTGATGAGCCAGCAATGGATCGCCGAACATCGCTTCCATGAGAGGCGCGATGGGTGAATCTGACCGTCAGCTACTCGCGATGATGATCGCCGAGTTCCGCGCCGCACAACTCCGCCGGCAGGCAAAACTGGGCATCGCCGTGTCGAACGGCACCGACATGGGGCAGCGAACCGGAGCCATCCAGGCCGAGCCGCCACCTGAGAAGGGCAACTAGACGTAACGTCCGCGAGGCACTTGCCGGACGGCAACCATTCGCGTAGGCTGCGCGGACAGTGAGGTGCTCCGATGACGAAGTTGTCCCGGCGTGATGCGATTGTGATCTCCGGGTCGAGCCTGGCTGGCCTGTCCCTTGGCGTGCTGGAGCGCGAGTCGCTGCAGGCGCAGGCGGCAGGGCCGCAGCAGCCGTGGCCCGACCAGCTCGTCGAACGGCCACTGCGCGAGGGCTTTCCCGCCCCGCTGCCGCTCAATCCC
>ORMF010370878.1_pt1 | contig 19209 bp, 17 predicted proteins | sample 1779871 | NCBI WGS metagenome assembly ORMF01 (sample SAMEA104232316, study PRJEB22302) | groundwater metagenome | biome: forest; feature: aquifer; material: groundwater | place: USA | collected 2011-08-07 | depth 5.4 m | reverse complement strand
CCGAACTGCAACTGCCGGTTGGGCAGGCTAGTGGCTCCGATGACGCCGGCGGCGGCGGTGCCGATGGTGGAGCCAGGAAGATCGAAATGGGAGCGATTGAAGGCGTTGAATGCCTCGGCGCGGAATTGGAGCTGGGAAGCTTCGTTGATTGGAAGACGGAAATTGCGGTGCACGGAGAGATCGAATGAATTCGTCCCTGGCCCAATCAGCACGTTGCGGCCGGAGTTGCCGTAGGTGAACTGGGCGGGGAAAACGAACGCCCCAATATCGAAGTAGCGCTGGACGGACCAGTTGTCCAGTTGGCCGTTACCGATACGATTGGGACGGTTGGGGCCGCCGGTGTTGGCATTGTCGAACGACAAAGACGGGGTGAACGGGATGCCGTCGGCCATTGTGACGATGCCGCCGAGGGCCCAGCCGCCCAACAGGTAACCGGACGCCCCAGTCTGGGTGTAACGGCGGCCGGGTCCGAAGGGCAGCTCCCAGGTGCCGCTGAAGACGAAGCGGCGAGCGACATGGTGGTTGGCGAGGCTTTTCTGGGACTTTTTGAGGTCAGTGGGATCCTGCACCTGGTCGTCGCCGGACGCGCCACAGGCGTCGCAGACGGCGAATTCGCTGGCCGTGTCGATGGCGCGTCCGAACGTGAAGCTGGCCAAATAGGAAAAGCCACGGCTGAAGCGCTTCTCGAATTTGGTGGAAATGCCATGGTAGGCGCTTGTGGCCCATGGCTCGGCGCGAAAGACGGGAGCGCGCGTGAAGGCCGCCAGCGGCCGGCGGGCGGGGATCGCGCCGGGGCCGGGAGCCGGGTTGTTGGCCGGAAAGGTGGCGCCTAACCCGAGGGCGTGATTGCCGACGTAGTTCACTTCGAGTAGCGAGTCGCGGATGATCTCCTTTTGCAGGCTCATAATCCATTGCTGGACATATCCGGTGCGATAGTCCTGCCGCCAGCTGATGAGGGTTGCGGTGGCGAGCGGATTGAGCAGGAAGTTCTGCGGAGTCGGGGCCGGAGTCCGCGTTGGCAGAGTACCGGAGAGCGGGATGGTACTCGAGATGTTCAGCTGGTCACTGTTGATGGTGTAGCCGCCGAACCCCACGAAGGGCGGATTGTTCGTCATGCGGCGGTTCACACCGGTACCTTCGTCCTGACCGAAAAAGATCCCATAGCCGCCACGTACGACGAGGCCCGAAGCCGGGGTGCGCCAGGCGAAACCGAAACGCGGTGCGAAGTTGTTCCTATCGGCGTTGACCAGCTCGCGCGGGCGCGGCGCGATGCCGGCGAAAATGAGCTGGCCGTAGAGGGAGTCGCCCGGATCGAGAACCAGGTTCCCAAGCTTGTTGTCCCTTTCGTAGTAGGGCGCGGTGTAGTCGTAGCGGATGCCGAGATTGAATGTGAGCGCCGGGGTGACGGTGAAGTCGTCCTGGAAGTATCCGAAGTAGTTATTGGTGCGCTCGTTCGAAATGCCGCGCGTACCGACGGTGATGGTGGCGGGAAGGCCAAGGAGCAGGTCGGCGATGGGGGATCCGGTGGCGGCGCGGTTCTGCGGATCCTGGCTGAAGACGCCGGTGAAGCCGAAATTACCGCGACCCTGGAGGGTGGTATCGGTGGTGACGCGAACGCGCTGGAAGTCGAAACCCATTTTGAGATTGTGCTTGTGGCGCACGATGGAGAGGTTGTTGGAGAGATTCCATACGGCGGAGCTCTTGTTGAGAGGCAGGTTCCCAAAGTTCGCGGATTCCACTCCGATGCCGGTGAAGCCGGAGGGGTTGAAGGTCGGGGTTCCGCTGGTGACGCCCGGGTCGAGCGCGCCCTTGACAACCTCGTCGCGCGGCAACAGGCCGTCCTGAATCACCGAGACGCGATTCCAGGCGAAGCGCACCTCATTAACGATGGTGGGCGTGATCACACGCGTGTGTCCCAGACCGACGCTCCAGGAGGGCTGATTGCGCAGGGTGCCGTTTCCGGCCGGAGCGGGGAGGGCCGAGGGACGGCCGAAGTCGCCGCCGATGAAGGAGAAGCGGCCGAAGATCGTATCGGCATTGGACGCGCGGACATCACCGCGGAAAGTGCCGTTGTTCAGACGCGTGGATTCCATCGGGTTGACGATGTAGTTACGAGCGGCGACGTTCAGCAGGGGGGCTGGATACTTGTCGAGCTGCGCCTTGCCGATGGGGTCGAAGCGTGAAGCGGGGATCAGGTTGCCGGGAAAGACGGTGCGGATGGAGCCTGCGCCGTTAGGATTGGCGCGCGTAGTGACGGGATCGTAAACATTGCGTGTGCCGAAGATGCCCTGCCGGTCCGGGAGCAGAGGCACGGTGCTGGTGGTAGTGGTGCCGCTGCTAATGTGGGTGCGCTCGTAGGCTCCGAACCACCAGATGCGGTTCTTTTTTACCGGGCCGCCAGCCGAGCCGCCCAGCTGATGCTGGATGAACAGCGGTTTGTTCGTGCCTGCAGGCTGGAAAAAATCTCTCGCGTCAAAAGCGTTGTTGCGGAGGAACTCGAAGGCGGTGCCGTGGATGTCGTTCGTGCCGCCACGCGTCACGACGTTGACGACGGCTCCGGCGGAAGCACCGTATTCGGCGGAGAAGTTGGCGGTCTGGACCTTGAATTCGGCGATGGCTTCGAGCGAGGGGCGCATGGCATCCCGCTGGCGGTTGTCGAGGCCGCGGAGGTAGTTCTGATTGCGCGCGCCATCGAGCAGGAAGGCGTTCTGAAGTCCACGATTTCCGTATGCCGAGAACGTCTTGTCGCGAGACCGGACGTTGGGGACGGTGCCGGAGGTGAGGTTGCCGAGCTGCAAATAGTTGCGCCCGTTGAGCGGCAACTGGAGCAGGGTCCGTGAATCGACCACTTGTCCGATGCTGTGGGTCTTTTCCTCGACGAGCGAAGCTTCCGCGGTCACCGTCACCTGTTCACTCACCACGCCTGGCTCGAGCGAGAGACGGAGATCGATTACGTCATCCACGCGCAGCGCAACCCCGGTGCGGGCCAGTTTCTTGAAACCAGGGCTGGTGACTTCGACTGTGTAGGCGCCCGGGCGCAGAAGCGGCGCCGTGAAGCCACCGATCCCGTTCGTCTTCAGAACGCGCGAAACATCGCCGGTTTCCACTCCGATGATGCGGACGTCAGCGCCGACGACAACAGCGCCGCTCGAATCCGCAACTACGCCGGTAATGCTGCCTGTCGACGTTTGCGCCACCAGCAGCATCGGCGCCAGAAGCGCGGAGAACAACAGAAGCGTACGAGACATGAAACCTCCCCTGCAATGAGCCCGCCAGGCAACGGCGAGGTCATCCGAGGAAGGTTCCCCGGGCGCCGTCCTTGCGTGTCATTAGCATACTAGAATCTTCTTTGAATTTCGATCTGTTGCTGTAGCGACGACTCTGGACGGCGTCCGCGTAGTGATGCGGCTTGATCGCGCAGCACCGTACCAGCCACAGGGCGTCGCCGCGTCAAGTAACTCGCAAGCAAAGTGCTAGGCTTGAGCAGATGCGAAACGCGTTGCTGCTCTTAGTGCTGTGTCCGTGCTCTTTTGCGCTTTTGGCGGCCGAGTCCACTGTACACTACGCGGTGCGTTATCCGGATGCGGCGGCGGGGCGTGTGGAGGTTCGCCTGCGCGTGGAGGGGCTGGCGGGCGGAAGGCAATGGTTTGTGATGCCGCGATCCATCCCGATGGGATATGGCGAGCAGCCTTTTGACCGGTTTGTTTCGGTACTGTCGGCGGTGTCGGGGGATGGGGTTGAGTTGCCTGTAAAGAGGGCGGATGGTCCGCGATGGGAGGTGGGCCGGGCCGGGGCTGTTGTGAACACTGTGCGGTATGTGGTGGATGTTCGGGCGATGGAGCGGGAGATATTGGCGGCTTCGGACACGTCGAAGGCGCGGCCGGGGTATCTTGGGCTGCTGGGTTATTCCGTGCTTGGTTACTTGGAGGGATCGGAGCAGTTACCGGTTCGTTTGCGCGTGGAGGGTCCCGCCGGCTGGCCGGTGTTTTCGACTTTGGCTCCCAGCGTAAGTCCCGGGAACCGGGTGGAGGCCAGGGCGGGGGGGTTTTATCAGGTGGCCGATTCGCAGATTGCGATGGGACCGGGGTTGGTGATCCGGCGCGCCGGCGGCAGTGTACCGCTCTTTTTGGCTGTCTATGATGAGGCAGGGTCAATCGGGCCTGTTCTGGACAGACTGGGGCTGGAAACGGCAGCGGCCATGGCGGCGCTGGTGGATTACCTTGGGCCTGCTCCGTTTCCGCATTACACGGTGCATCTGGAGATTTTGAAGCCTGTGTCGGAGCGGCACAGTTATGGCTTCAGCATGGAGCATATGGATAGCGGCACGTTTTTTCTCGGCGTGGATATGGCGTTGTCGGCGAAAACGGGCGAAGGTTTGTGGCTGCAGCACCGTTACAACTTCACGCATCACATGGCACATTCCTGGATTCCGAAGCGGAGTTATCCGGCTGGGTATTTTCCGCATTCCTGGGAGCTTGCTCCGGTGCTGGACACCATCTGGTTGAGCGAGGGTTGGGCGCAGTATGCAGCCATGGCGGCTCTTGCGGAGAGTCTTCCGGCCGGACAGAGAGATGCCTTTGTGCAGGAACGGCTGGAACGGTTTCGCGGAGGGTTGCGCGATGCTCCTCCTTTTCTCAAGCGCATGACGCTGGCGGAGCTTTCGCGCGTTGCCTCGACGCGATACGCGAGCGATTTCCGGACCGGGCGCACTACTTTTTCACGGGGCGGCATGATGGCCTATGAGATGGATGAATTGATCCGGAAGCGGAGCGAGGGGAAGAAGAGTTTTCGGGATGGGTTGCGGAGCCTGATGGGGAAACGAGGGTACCGTGTGGAGGAATTGCCGGGGCTGTTTCTGGAGGCGACCGGGGTGGATGTTCGGGCGGTGATGGACCGGTGGCTGGGCCCGGTGGTGGAATAGCACTTCACAAGCATATTAGCATAGGTATATATACCTATGCTAAACTGTATTGTGATCTTCAAACATTTGTTTTCAGGTTCTGATTCAATCGGTAGTGATTTTCCGAATGAGCGTAACCACGTTGGTATATATACCAACGTGCCATGTGTATTGGCTAATCACGATGTTGGGGATAAGTGGACAGCAATCATTGATGGTATTGACGTGCACGCCAATACCATCATACGGAGAAAATGAATGGCCGACTACGCATTCCGAATTTCGAAAGCTGCGAGAGTCAAAGAGGCGCGGGAGAAGATCGTGTCCGTTCTTAATGAGGAGGGACGCCGTGTTTTCAGTCCGCAAGATCTGATTCAGTTACTTGACAGGCACCGCAAGGACTGGTGGATTCTCTCCGGCATCACGCGGAGCAATTTCATCAAATACCTGGAGCAGGAACTCAGGTTGCGTAAGGTAGTGCTCGCCGGTTCGACGCACCAGCAGAAGTTCACACGTTACCTCTGGCAAGAGCCGTCACCCGTTGAAGTCGCATCGACACTGCGATCGACAGCCTACCTCTGCCATTCCAGCGCTGTTTTTGTTCATGGGCTGACGGAACAGCTACCCAAAGTACTGTATGTGAACTACGAGCAGAGCGTGAAGCCGAAGTCATCGGGCACGCTGACACAAGAGAGCCTCGACCGGGCGTTTCGAGGCAAGCAACGCGAGTCCACGTTCGCCTTTGAGCACGAGGGTTACAAGTTCATTCTCCTCAGCGGGAAGAACACAAAGCGTCTCGAAGTCCAGACTAAGCGGCTTCCGGACGGAGGCAAAGTCCAGGTCACCAGCCTTGAGCGAACTCTGATAGATATCGCTGTCCGTCCAACCTACGGCGGCGGAGTGTACCAAGTGCTAGAGGCCTATCGAAACGCCAAGTCTAGACTCTCCATTGGCAAGCTTGCGGCCACCCTCCGGCAGCTTGACTACGTATATCCCTACCATCAGGCAATCGGCTTTTACCTAGACCGAGCGGGCTGTACGGAGAAGCAAACGAACCGGCTAAAAGAACTCGGAACGGAACTCAAGTTTTATCTGGCCCACGGCATGAGAGAGAGGGAATACGACGATCGTTGGCGGCTATTCCATCCAAAGGGCATGTAGGGGTTCGATCTCCAGAAGGACGAAATCGAAGTAGTAGTCGAAATCCTTCAATTGTCCGCTTGTGGTCGTTTGAACGCTGGGCCAATCAGGCCGGTGGAACTCCCGCTGGTCCTTAATTTTGGCAAGCAAAGTTGGCGGAACCTTCTTAGCAGCGAAGATTTCCCGCATCAACTCGGCCGTCTCTGGAGCGCCAAAGCGAAAGCCGGTCCTCGATACAACGCTGTGGATATCGTAAAAGTCCCGCGCACGCGGATGTCTCGTTCGACCTGTCGGCGTGTAATCTTCCATCTGTTGGCAAATGGCTCGGAGCTTTTCCAGGGCAATCATGGCTGGGGTGTACACGTAGATGGTGAACGAATCCAACTCCACACGGGCCTTTCCCGTAGTGTATTCACACTTACTGAGGTCGGCCGAGAACACTTTCAACTGGTTCGGCCCGACGACGGTGGCTTCCCGGCGTAGTTGTTCCAGATTCGCGCCGAGGCGGTGATGGCGGGCCTCATCGACCAACTTGAATTCGAGACGGTATCCGCCCCACCAAGGGAACTGGTTATCCCTGCTGGTTGACGGCTTGGGCTGAAGGTTGACGTCAATGGGCACGAAGCCAAACGGGGCAAAGCGGCTGGTAAGAGCGTGTTCCATTCGTTCGCGGACGTCCTGGAGGTCCTCAAAGTCATTCTCCAAAGAAAAATCCAGGTCAAGGGATGCGCGTGAACTGATGCCATGAACGAGGCTCATCGCATTCCCGCCCTTGAGTACGATCTGCTGAAAGAGTTGATCGTCGCTGAACAGAGCCGTGATAGTCAGCCGACGAACCTCCTCAAAATTCATTGGTAGAACTCTGGGGGCCTCAGCCGGCTGTTACGGGGTTCCGGAGAATACCCACACCTTCAATCTCGACCTCGATTACGTCGCCGGGTTTCATTGGCTTGGTCTGGCCGGAGGTTCCGGTGAAGATGAGGTCGCCGGGGTAGAGGGTGACGAACTGGCTGATGAAGCTGACGGTGAGGAAGGCGTCGTGGACGAAGTGGGAGGTGTGATCGTCCTGTACGGTTGTGCCGTTGAGGCGGGCTCCGATTTTCAGGTTGTGATAGTCCAGGCCGCGCGCAATGACGGGACCGACGGGGCTGAAGGTGTCCGCACCTTTGGCGCGCCACCACTGAACATCCTTGATCTTGGGGTCGTTTTGCCAGATGCGTTCAGAGACATCGTTGCCGCAGGTGACGCCGAAGATGTGGTCCTTGGCCTGAGCGACGGAAACGCGAGTGGCGGTTTTTCCGATGACGAGGACGAGTTCGGCTTCGTAGTGGACGTCTTTTGCGCCGGGGGGAATCACTATGGGGTCGCCAGGATTCTGGAGGCTGGAGGGGGGCTTGTAGAAAGGCTCTGGGTTTGGGCGCGGAGGTGCTGAGCCGAGATGGCTGCGGTAGTTGCCGGCAAGGGCGAGGATCTTGGAGGGCCGCTCGATGGGGTAGAGGAGTTTGACGTCCGCAAGCTTGTGGCGCGCGCCGGTTTCGGTGGGGTTGGCGAACAGGTCGCCGCGAAGCTGACGGATGGTTTCGCCATCGAGTATGCCGTGCGCGGTGAGCGTACCTTTGCGAAAGCGGCAGTAGCGCGTGACGGCGGATTTGGACTGGGCAGGCAGCGCGGCGGGGAGTAGAGAAAGCAGTTGGCGGCGTGTCATAGTATCCGACATGGTACAACGTACTACGACAACGCGCACAACTGAGGTGTCGAGAGGAGTCTCGACACGGCACGCACGAGTGCGTGCGCCACGGTGCGCGTTTATTCTTGTGCTGGCTGGATCCATCCCATTGCTTGCACAGAAGGCTGGCGAGCTGGAAATTCGCGTTATCTATGACAACACCAGTGCTCGGGCCGGGGTGCAGGAGGATTGGGGCTACTCGGCGGTGGTAACGTTCCGGGGGCGGCGGCTGCTGTTTGATTCCGGGACCAAGCCGGAGTTGTTTGTGGAGAATTTGAAGAAGCTGGATGTTGCGCCGGCCTCGATTGAGAAGGCGATGATCTCGCATGAGCACCCGGATCATCGGAATGGGATTTACCTGTTCTACCCGATGCACAAGGGGCTTCCGGTATATTTCCTGGACAGCTTTGAGAAACCGGCCTGGGATGAGGCGGCTAAGATCGGGATGACGCCGGTGCGGGTCACCGGGCCTCAGGAACTGCTGCCGGGGATGTTCACCACCGGGACGGTGGAGGGTGAACCGAATGAGCAGTCGCTCGCGGTGGAGACATCCAAAGGCATTGTGATGATGGTGGGGTGCAGCCATCCCGGGGTGGTCAAAATGGTGCAGGCGGTACAGAAGCAGCGGGGGAAGAATTCGATCCGGCTGTTGATCGGGGGCTTCCACATGTTCCGTCAGGAGGAGGCGCAAATTGCGCGGCAGATCGAGGAGTTGCGGAAGCTGAACGTGCAGACGGTGCGTCCGGCGCATTGCACGGGGGATCTGGCACACTCACTGTTCGAGAAGGCCTGGGGCGCGGGTTACGGCAAGGCTGGGGCGGGCAATATTATTCGGTTGGAGTGAGTTCGACTCCCTCCCAACGAGCCACTACCACGGTTGCCAGACAGTTGCCCAGGACATTGACCGAGGTTCGGGCCATGTCCATCAACGCATCGATTCCCAGCAGGACGGCGGCGCCTTCCATAGGCAATTGAAACGAAGCAAGGGTGCCGGCGAGGATCACGAGGGCGGCGCGCGGGACTCCGGCGACGCCTTTGCTGGTGAGCATGAGAGTCAGCATCATGATCACCTGCTGGCCGATGGACATGTCGATTCCGGCTGCCTGCGCGACAAAGACGGAGGCGAGGGAGAGGTACAGCGTGGTGCCATCGAGGTTGAAGCTGTAGCCGGTGGGGAGGACGAATCCGACGATGTGCTTGGGCACTCCGAAGCGCTCCATGTTTCGAAGGGCGATGGGAAGGGCGGCTTCACTGGAGGCAGTGGAGAAGGCGATGAGGAACGGCTCCTTGGCGGCGGCGTAGAAGCGGCGGACGGGGATTCGGGCGATGGCCATGACCGCGCCGAGGACTCCGACGACAAAGATCACTTGCGCGACGTACATGGTGAGGATGAGCTTGCCCAGACCGAAGAGAACGCCGAAGCCTTTGCCGCCTACCGTGACAGCGATGGCAGCGCCGACTCCGATGGGGGCCAGATACATGACGTACTTGGTGTAGCGGAACATGACCTCGGCCAGGGATTCGGCAAAGCTGACTAATGGGGCGGCCTTGTCTCCGATGGCCGCACAGGCGGCTCCGATGAGGAAGAAGAAGACCACCATTTGGAGCACTTCGCCTTTGGCCATTGCGTCGAAGATGCTGGAGGGGAAGGTGTGCTCAAGGATTGCGCCGAGGCCGGGCGGGTTGGCGGCGACGACGGCCTCCTCGGCGGTCTTTTGCAGATTCATTCCTTCGCCGGGGCGGGTGATGTTGACGGCGGCCAGTCCGAGGATGAGAGCGATGGTAGTGACGATTTCGAAGTAGAGAATCGCCTTGGCACCGATGCGGCCCATCGCCTTGACGCTGCCGGAGCCGGCGATGCCTGCTACGAGGGTTCCGAAGAGAAGCGGGGCGATGATGGATTTGATGAGACGGAGGAAGATGTTGCTGAGCGGGGAGAGTTGCTTGGCGAAGCCGGGGGCAAAGGCGCCGAGGGCGATGCCGGCGGCCATTCCGATGAAGATCCAAGTTGTGATGGAGGGTCTAGCTCGCATGGCTCACCAGAATTCTAGCCACCGAGGTGTCGAGACGAGTCTCGACACGGCACGCAGGAGCGCGTACGCCAGGGTTTCAACGTTCACCCCATTTCAGTTTTTCGCGGAGGACATCGAAGTAGAGGAGGCGGGGCGGGCGGATGAGACGGAGCAAGTAGGGAGAAGCGCTACAGTAGACATGGTCGCCGGCAAGGAGCGGGACGCCGAGCTGGCCATCGACGTTGAGGTAGGCCGAGTCGTCCGGTGAGTGGTTGATGATCTGAATCGTGGTGGAGTCGGGGACGATGACCGGGCGCTGGGTGAGCATGTGAGGGCAGATGGGGGTGAGGGCGAAGGCGGCCACTTGCGGGAAGACGATGGGACCACCGGCGGAGAGCGAGTAGGCAGTGGAACCGGTGGGGGTGGCGACGATGAGGCCGTCGGCCTTATAGGTGCAGACGTAGTGATTGTCGACGTGGGCCTCGAGCTCAATCATGGGGGCGGAGGGCCGCTTGCTCACGACGATATCGTTCAAGGCGAGGTAGGTATCGAGGGAGATACCGCGACGTTCAAGGCGCGCCTGGATCATGCGGCGGTGACCGATGCGGTGCTCGCCGCGGAGAGCGCGTTCGAGTTCGGGATAGATTTCGTCGGCGGTGATGGCGGTGAGGAACCCTAGGCTTCCGAGATTGACGCCGAGGAGCGGGATTTCGCGGCCGGCCACAGCTTTGGCGGCGGCGAGGAGAGTGCCGTCGCCGCCGAGGACGACGACGAACTGGCAGCCTTCGGGGACATCCTTGCGGGGGAGTCCGGTTGCACCGGCGTAGGCGGCGGTTTCGTTGTCGCAACGGGCGGTGATCTGGCGTTCCTTGAGCCAGGCCAGGAGCCCGGGGACGAGCATGGAGCCTTGGGGAATACCGGGCCTTGCAATGATGCCGACGGTTCTAGGATCTGGCATAGAGTAGAAACTCGCGGTTACCCTCCGCCCCGAGAATGGGGCTTTCGATGATATCAGTCCGCAGACCCAATTGTCCCGCAGCGCGAGTTACTTTTTCACAGGAGGCTTGATGAAGGGCCGGGTCGCGGACGATGCCGCCCTTGCCGACGTCGTGCTTGCCGACTTCGAACTGCGGCTTGATCAGAACTACCATCGGCGCGCCGGGAGAGAGCAGAGGCGGGATGACGGGCAGAATCAGGGTGACAGAGATGAAGCTGACGTCGCAGCAGGCAAAGGCGCAGGGCTCGCCGATATCCTCCGGGCGCAGGTAGCGGGCGTTGATGCCCTCGCGCGGAGTGACTCTGGGGTCCTGGCGGAGTTTCCAGTCGAGCTGGCCTGCGCCGACGTCGACGGCGAAGATGCGCGCGGCTCCCCGTTGGAGGAGGCAATCAGTGAAGCCTCCGGTGGATGCGCCGATGTCGAGGCAGGTGAGTCCGGCGACATCGAGTTGGAAATGGTCGAGCGCGGCGGCGAGCTTGAAGCCGCCCCGGCTGACGTAGGGTGGACGCGCGGTGACTACTATTTTGCTGGCGGATGAGACGGAGTGCCCGGGCTTGGCGGCCTTCTGGCCGTCGATGAAGACGGAGCCGGCGAGGACGAGGGCGCGCGCTTTCTCGCCGGATTCGGCGAGGCCCTGATCGACGAGGAGTTTGTCGAGGCGGACTTTGGGGATTTTCATGCAGTGCGCCGCACGATGAGTTCGGCGATGCCGCGCAGCCAGACGGCGGAATCGCCGAATCCGGCGAGTGCGGCGAGGGCGAGATCGAGTTCGCGGGCGGCCATCGCTTTGGATTCCTCGAGGCCGTAGACGGCGGGGAAGGTGATCTTCTTCTGCGCGGCGTCCTTGCCGGCGGTTTTGCCCAGCGCTTCCGAGCTTTGCTCGACGTCCAGGACGTCGTCAACAATCTGGAAGGCGAGGCCGATGTGTTCGCCGTAGTGGGAAAACGCCGTGAGTTGTTCAGTGGTTGCTCCGGCGTGGATGGCTCCCATGCGGACACTGGCGCGGAGGAGCGCGCCGGTTTTGGCGCGATGAATGCGGCCCAGGAGCTGGGCCTCGGGAGGCTGGCCTTCGCCTTCGATGTCGTGGACCTGGCCTCCGATCATTCCACCGACCGTGCCGGAGGCTGTGGAGAGTTCGGCAATGAGGCGGACCTTGGTTGCGTCGTCGCAGGCGAGGCCGGACAGGACTTGGAAGGCGGCGGTGAGAAGCGCGTCGCCGGCCAGGATGGCCATGGCTTCGCCGAAGACTTTGTGGCAGGTGGGGCGGCCGCGGCGGAGATCGTCGTTATCGAGCGCCGGGAGGTCGTCGTGAATGAGCGAGTAGGTATGGATGAGTTCGAGCGAGCAAGCTGCGCTGGTGATACCCGGAGAGTCTGGCCTGACGGCGTGTCCGGCGGCGAGGGCGAGCACGGGCCGGATGCGCTTGCCGCCGGCAAAGAGGCTGTAGCGCATGGCCTTGTGAATGGTTTCCGGCGGCGTGGATTCGGGAGGAACGAGGCGGTCCAGCTCCGCGTTGATCCTGTCTGCCTGCTCGCGCAGATACTGTTGGAGGTGCATCGGGGTCAGGTTTTGCCGGGCTGCCAGGGCTGGGGAGTGGCCTTGCCGCCCTTCTTGATCAGCATCTCGATGCGGGTTTCGACCTCTTCCAGGCGCTTGCGGCAGGCGTCGCTGAGCGCCATGCCTTTCTCAAACAGGCCGAGGGACTGCTCCAGAGGAAGGTCACCGGATTCGAGCTGGCGGACAACCTTTTCCAGCTCTTCGAGATCGGATTCAAAACCGGGCGGGTTGGGTTGTTCGGGCATCGAACTCATTTTATCCCACTGCCGGAATATCCACCTGATAGCGGCGCGCCCAACCGGTGAGCTCTTGCCAGTGACTCTCGTCGAGGGGAATGCCTTCGGCCAGACGCTGGGCTTCGGTGCGCCACTCCGGTTCTCCGGCGACCAGCACTTCCTCGTAGCAGGGGGCTAGAGCGGAGGATTTCACCATGTCGAGAAAGATGCGCATGCGCGCGGTGAAGCCGGCAACCGGCATGAAGCGTGCGACGTCCATGGCGAGAAACATCTGGCTGACGCGGAAGGGCTGGGTGGTATTGCGGAGTCCGCCGAGCTGAGTACCCATGGCTCCGCCGCTGAGGACGCCGCAGAGGATTTCGACCATCATGGCGAGTCCGCTTCCTTTATATCCGCCGAGCGGCATCAGCGATCCCGACATGGCTTTCTGTGTGCTGGTGGTGGGGTTGCCGGCGGCGTCCATGGCCCAGCCGGCGGGAATTTCCGGTTCGCCCATAATGTTGGCTTTGTAGATTTTGCCCATGGCTACGGTGGTGGTGGCCATGTCGAGCTGCCAGAGTCCGCCGCCGGGACCGGGGAGTGTTACGCAGATGGGATTGGTTCCCCAGCGCGGTTCCCTGCCCTGCCAGGGGGCCACCATCGGGGAGGCGTTGCAGAAGACGAGGGCGAGGCAGCCGTGTTGGGCGATCTGTTGTCCCCACCAGGCGGCGGCGCCAAAGTGATTGGACTCGCGCGCCACCACGACGCCGACACCGTTGGATTTGGCGAGACGCACGGCGTGCTTGCAGCAGGAATCGGCCACTACTTGACCCAGGCCGTTGCCGCCGTCATAGACCATGACTGCGCCGGATTCGGAGACGACGCGGCCCGCCTCATCGGGACGGACTCGGCCGTCGGCCACCTGTTGCAGATAGAACAGGAGCAGTTGTACGCCGTGCGAGTCGACGCCGCGCGTGTTGGCGGCGACGAGGGATTCGGCTAGCAGGGCAGATTGCGGGAGTCCGACGCCGGCGCCGATCGCGATGCGTTGCACGAAATCGCGGAGGACGGGCACCGGCACCAGGACATGGCTCATTGCTTCAGATACTTCTTGACGTCCGGCTCGAGGAGTTGCTTGATTTCGGGTTTGTCCAAATCGGGTTTGGTGACCACGACGGCCTGGAGGTCCATGCGCTTGGCGGGGGTCTGCCCGCTGAGCTTCTGGTGAATCGTCTTCACCGCCTCGTAGCCCATCTTAAAGGGATCCTGGACCACCATGGCATCGATGACCCCAGCGCGCAAGTCCTCGATCATCCCTTCATTGGAGTCAAAGGCCACGAGCTTCACCTTGCCCTGGAGCGAGCGCGCCTTGAGGGCGAGCGCGGTGCCGGTGCAGCTGGGCTCAGTGGAACAGAAGATGCCGTTCAGGTCCGGATGAGCGGTGAGAATGTTTTCGGCGACGGCCATTGCCTTGGCGCGATCCGACATACCGAACTGGCGCTGGACCACTTGGATGCCGGGGAAATCCTTGGCGATGACTTCGTCGAAACCTTTTTCGCGATCAGTGGTGGAGATGCTGCCGGGGACGTGCATGACGACGGCGGCCTTGCCCTTGCCATCGAGGAGCCGCGCGAGCGTGCGGGCGGCCATGCGCCCGGCCTCGACGTTGTCGGTGGCGACGTAGCTCATGTAGTTGGTGGAGTCGAGGCCGGAGTCAAAGACGGTGACCGGGATTCCGGCATTGGTAGCGCGTTCGACGGCTCCGACGAGAGCTTTGCGGTCTGAGGCGGCGACGACAATGCCATCGACGTGCCGGGCCACCATCGAGTCCACGATCTGGATCTGGCGGCTATAGTCGGTTTCGGTGGCGGGTGCGTTCCAGAGGATCTCGAGACCGAACTCTTCTCCGGCGGCCATGGAACCGGCCTGGACGGTCAACCAGAAAATGTGGGTGGCGCCCTTGGGGATGACGGCGACTTGTTTCTTGCGATGGCCGCGGCAGGAGCCAAGCAGCGCCATGGCGGCGAGAATCAGGACGGCGCGCTTTGGGCTCATTGGGCGCACCAGCCGCCGTCGATCAGGATGTCTGTACCGGTGATGAACCCGGCCTCCTCAGAGCAGAGGAAGCGGGCGAGCGATCCGATCTCCTCCACCTTGCCCCAGCGGCCAATGGGAATCTTGGAGAGGAACTGCGCGTTGATTTCCGGGTTGTTCATGAGCGCGGTGTTCATTTCGGTGCCGAAGGGACCGGGGCTGATGCCGACGACGGTGATCCCTTCCGGGGCGAGCTCCAGCGCGAGGGCGCGGGTGAGTCCGAGCAGCGCGGTCTTGCTGGAGGAGTAGGCGCTACGCCCGCCGAGCGAGACGTGGCTCATGATGGAGGTCATGTTGAGGATGCGGCCGTAGCCTGCGCCCTTCATGTGCGGGATAAAGGCGCGGCACATGAGAAAGACGCTGGTGAGGTTGGTGTCGATGACGCTGTTCCACTCGTCGAGGGTGAACTCGTGGATGTTCTTACGGATGTTGATGCCGGCGTTGTTGATGAGGATGTGGACGTGGCCGAAGCGGGCGATGATGTCCTTTTCGAGCTGGGCCACGGCGGCTTCACTGGTGATGTCGGCGGTCCAGATTTCGGCCGTGCCGCCGGCGTTGCGGACGGCGAGGGCGGTCTCCTCCAGCTTGACGCGGTCGCGCGCCACGAGCGCAATGGAGGCGCCGCCGGAGGCGAGCGCGACGGCCATTGCCTTTCCCAGCCCGCGGCTGGCGCCGGAGATGACGGCAATTTTTCCTTCTAGAGCTTTGTTGGACATGTATTCTCCCGGAATGATTATTTCTGGCCAAAGTTGAGAATTCGGTCGGCCGCCGCCTGCGGATCATCGACGGAGCGCATGGAAAGGGGGCCCGATTCGGCAGCGTTCTCGACGATGAGGTCGCCAATGCCTGTCATGCGTTGGAGCAGGGTCTGTGTGACGCGGACGTCCTGGAGCTTGGCGAGGTCCAGCGTCCGCGTGTCACGTGAGAAAATGCCTTCCTGGTAGCGGAGTCTTCCTTCGCTGATGGTGATTTTGGTGAAGGCGACGCGGAGATGTTCCTTAGCGGCGGAAAGCGCGAGGAAGGCGGGCACGAGGAGCAGCGCATAGATGAGCTGTTCGTTCCTGGAGGCGGCGAAGAATGCGATGGCGACGGCCAGGGCGGCCGCGGCGGCGTATTGGGCACTGATTAGCTTGGTGCTTGGTTTGATGACGGTTTCGGGCATTCCTTCCAGGATAACGCGGGGGCGAGGGATCTTGTTGTAGGAACCTTACGGAACAGGTAAGATCAAGTTTGGAGAAAAACAACTCATGAATCAGAAACTATTTGCGATTCTGTCTGGCGCGGTTCTGCTGGCGTCGTCCTGTTTTGCGGCGGACTTCACTTACACGGAGAAGACTGAGATGACCGGCGGATCGATGAAGACCATGATGAAGGCGGCTGCGGTATTTTCCAAAGCGGCTGGGCAGCCGACCATCAGCACTCACAAGTACAAGGGCCCGCGCAAAGCCGATATCAGCGGGAACCACGTTACGGTGATGGATTTGAAGGCGGAAAGCATCACGACCATCGATCACGAGAAGAAGCAATACAGCGTGATTACCTTTGCGGAAATGGCGAAGGCGATGGAGGAGCTCACCGCGAAGATGAGCGGAACCAAGCCGGCTGAGGCCAAGGACGTGCAGATGGACGCGAAATTCTCCGTGGACAACACGGGCAAGACCAAGGATATTCTGGGAGTTCCCACCAAGCAGAGCATCATTACGATGGACATGAAGACCACCGATGCCAAGAGCGGGCAGAGCATGACTTCCACCATTATTACCAACCTGTGGAAAGGGAACATACCCGGCAGCGAAGCGATGCGCGCCTTCAACATGGAGATGGGCAAGAAAATGGCCGGGGTGATCAACATGAATCCGATGATGGCGCAAATGGGCGCAGGCATGATGAAGGGTATGGGAGAGATGGGTAAGAAGCTGGCTGAGATCGACGGCATGGCGCTGGAATCGGTGATGCGGATGGGCGCCAAGGGGATTGGTTCGGCCCCGTCGGCGGAGACGCAGAGCTCCTCGGGCGGCGGAGCCCAGAAATCGCCGTCGGTGGGTGATGCGCTTGGGTCGGGATTGAAGGGCCTGGGCGGATTCGGGGGATTCGGAAGGAAGTCGAAGAAAGAGGAGCCGCCACCGGCGCCGCCACCGAGCGCCAACGCGGGAGCGGCTGATCCGAATGGGGGATTGATGATGGAATCCACGACATCGGTTGTGTCGTTTTCGTCCGATCCGGTTGACCCTTCCTCGTTTGAGGTGCCCGCCGGCTACAAGCAGGTGGAGCATCCGATGAAGAAGCAGATGAAGTAGAGAACCTACCGCAGCCCCACGACAACCGGCTGCGCCGTGGCGGTGTCGGTGATCAGCTCGGCGTCGGGGTGGCCCTGGACCAGGGAGGCCGGATAGGCCGTGGTGACCTCGCCGGCCACTGTGCGGCGGAAGATGGCGCGGTGGCGTTCCCCGCCGGCCAGGTATAAACGGATCTTGCGGGCGGCGAGAATCTGCCGCATTCCGATGGTCACGGCCATGGGCGGGATCGCCTCCGGGTTGCCTCCCGCGGAGCCGATCGATTGCACCAGAATGGAGTCATCTCCCAGCGCTACTACTCGCGTGGTGGAGTTGCGCAGTTCCTCCACGCTCACTTCGTGCCAGCGGGAGAGCGGGGGCTCATTGAAGGCGACGTGGCCGTGGTAGCCAACTCCTCCGTAGCAGACATCGGCTCCGCCTAGCTTGTCGAGCGCCTCCTCCATTTCATCGGGATGAAAGGCGTGCGGCACGTACACCTGATGTCTGGGAGGCCGGAGGGCGGGATCGATGCGGGCGAACAGCTCGCGGCGGAGGAACGCTTCAAAGCTCAACGGATGATCCGGCGCGATGGGCCTACCCTGCCAGTCCAGCCACTCGTCCATTTGGAAAATGTGGGTGTCGCGCCAGGAGATGCGGCGTTGATTGGTGAGATCCACTAGAATCGGATACTGCGCCACCGGGCCAACCGGGAGGATCAGGCGGGAAGGCTCGCCGCGGGCGTTGCGGGATTCGATCTCGGCAGCCACCGAGTAGGCGAAATCAGAAAGGACATCAGCGATGGAGGGGAGCAGGCGGAAGGGGACGCGAGCGCGGCGGCGGAGCTCCTCCACGGGCCAAGTCATCAGATCGGTCCAGTGGGGCACGTCCTCATGATAGCTCCTGATGAAAACGCGCAAAACGGAGCAGCCGTCCGGGGCGATCACTCTGGTGCCGCAGACCAGTTTGGGGACCGGAGCCGGTGGGTGATCCTGAGTCTCTTGTTCGGCTCGATCACGATCAATCTTTTAGACCGTCAGGTGCTGTCGGTGATGGCTCCGCTGATCCGGGATGAGCTGAGTTTGAGCAGCATCGAATACTCCTATGTGGTGTTCGCCTTTACGCTGGGGCTGACCGTGTTTCAAGTGCCGGCGGGGCTGCTGCTGGACCGTAAAGGTGCGCGAGTGGGACTGCCGCTGGTCATGCTGGTATGGTCGATGGCCAACGCTTTGCACGCCACTGCGCGAGGGGTTTGGCAACTGTGCGCGTTCCGGTTTCTGCTCGGGGCGGGCGAGTGTGGAAACTATTCGGCGGGCGTCAAGGTGATCTCGCAGCGATTTCCCGCGCAAGAGCGGGCGCTGGCGGGCGGGTTGTTCAACAGCGGAACGGTGATTGGAGCGGCGCTGGCTCCGGGTGTATTGGTGACGCTCGCGGCGCTGTATGGGTGGCGCATGACGTTCGTGATTCCGAGCATTCTGGGCCTGGTCTGGATTATTCCGTGGATGATGTTCTACCGGGATCAGGGGCCCGTCCAGACTTCGCAGGACAGCACCGGATTTTGGCCATTGCTAGGGTACCGGCAAGTGTGGGGCGTGATGCTGATGCGCGCGCTGGCAGGGCCGGTGGTGCACTTCTACTGGTACTGGCTGCCGGAATATTTGAAGCGCGAAAGAGGCTTCACGATGGAGATGATCGGGGCCTATGCGGGGCTGCCGTTTCTGTTCGCCGGCCTGGGCAACGTGTTTGGCGGAGCCTTTGCGGCGGCGCTGATGAAGCGCGGGACTTCGGCGGATCGCACGAGAAAAGCCGCGTTTGTGATTGCGGCGGCGTTGTGCGCGCTGAGCATGCTTGTGCCCTTGGTGGCAAGCGAGTTCACGGCACTGGCGTTGATTTGCGGGGCAACGTTCGGACTGGCGTCGATGGCGGCGAATCATATTGGCACGCTGGGCGATCTGTTTCAGCCGAAGGTCCTGGCCGGGGTGACGGGGTTGACGGGAATGCTGGAAGGAATGGTGAACATGATCCTGACGCTGGCCACCGGGGTGGTGGTGGAAAGGTTCTCGTATTTCCCGGTGTTCATGGCGGCCGGACTGTTGCCGGCGCTGGCGACGATGTCGCTGTTGGTGCTGGTGCGCAAGGTGGAGCCGGTGCGGGCGGGGGCGTAGAGGGGCGGGGTAGTTAATCCTCGCCCGACAACTCTTCCGGCTTTGGTTTCCTGCGCGTCTTCACTTTGGTGCGCTCCTTCATTGGGCCAGCCAGCCGTTGGCGGGCGGCGACGACATACGGGTTTCGCTTGGG
>ORMF010111742.1_pt1 | contig 19214 bp, 21 predicted proteins | sample 1779871 | NCBI WGS metagenome assembly ORMF01 (sample SAMEA104232316, study PRJEB22302) | groundwater metagenome | biome: forest; feature: aquifer; material: groundwater | place: USA | collected 2011-08-07 | depth 5.4 m | reverse complement strand
CGTTACTTACAGCTACGCGCAGGCTGATACGCAGATTTTCATTGATGCCGAGACTTACGATGAGTTCGAGTTCAGCAACGAACAACTCGGTGAACGCCGCTGGTTCCTCAAGGAGAACGCGGAGTATAAAGCCCTGCGGCTGGATGGCAGGTTGCTCGACATCGTTTTGCCGCCGCAAATAGCGCTCAAGGTGGTGGACACCGCTCCGCCCGGTCGCGGTGGCTTGAATTCGTCATGGAAGGAAGCAAAGCTCGAAACGGGCCTCCAGATCATGGTGCCGCTGTTCATTGCCAACGGCGAAATGATCCGCGTGGACACTGCCGGAAAGAAATACTTGGGCCGGGAATCGTCGGAGGAATAGGCCCGACGGTTTTGGGGATTCGAGTGCCGCAGTCGGCGGAACGACGCAACCGATGATTGCGCCCGCTGGCGCGGTACGCGTACAAGGCATTCCGGCGACAATACCGCCGCCGTGATAGGGAAAGAGCACCACCCGTGCCCGTCTTCTACCGGAACGTGGGGTCGGGCGACGACAACCATTCTGCCAGCGCTGATCGCGTAGTTAGCATGATGATTACAGTTTTCGTAGCGCCGGAAAGCGCACCGCAAATTGTGGCACCGAAACCACCACCGCCGTCCGTTCCGCCCCGGCTCCAACGGCTCGACGAATTGCTTTTGGCAAATCTCCACGAGTCGGGCACGTGTTTTGTCTGGTCACTGCTCAACGCGGTAGCCGACGAACAAGACCAGCGTGACAGGACGGCGGGTCGGCTGCTCCGGCTTGAACTGCTCAACAGGCTGAGGCACCTGCGCAAGCTGGGGTTGGCGTTCTCGGTCAGCCGGAACCAGATAGCCGCCACCAAACCTGATCCGGCTACGCGGCGACCAACGATCAGGCGTCGGCGACGAACTGTCGCAAGAACGACCTCTGTTCGTGCCGTCAGTGCGACCGCTGCTCCAGAGTCAAGCGAGGCAGGTCGACGAGGGCTTCAAGCTCAGTTCCAAATGGATAAAAGGAATCCTGCGCCAAGCTCACCGACGGTTGAGGTCGAAAAAATCGAAAGCGCCCCGGCACCCGAACTCGTGTCCGCCGCTGGGCGACAATTAGCGACATTACCGCGTAGGGCAAAGCGCTGGTCGGGCTGGATCGGCGACCGACGTGGCTTCCACGACATGCCGATCTTGCTGCCAAACGGCAGGCAGGCTTTTCTGTACGGCGCACTGCGCAATAAAGTCGTTTTCACGTTCGACAAGGGTCAGTTGCTGGGCACGCTCACGCCTGCGCAACGGTGGGGTGTGCTGCCTGCCGACCAAGTGCAGGTCATCAGGAATGAGGCTGCGCGATTGTTGGGGTCGCGCAAGCGAGGCACCCACGAGCGTCCGTCGGCGCTGAAAGCCGCAGCAGCCCGCGTCAACGGCACCCATCCATGCCATCCCGGCAAATCACGCGGGCGTCCTCGCGTCGCCAAGCTCACGGTGCCAACAGCGCCGCGCGCGACCTCGATGACGCGCAATCCGCCAGCGCCATGCTGATGCCGAACAGGGACTGATCGCTGGCAAGCTCACCGCGTCCGACCATCACATCGGGCGCCAAAAATTGTTCGTGGCTGACCGCCGAGTCGTTCAACGGTGCAGACATCACTGTTGGGAACTTACGTCGTCCCCAAAACTCGGCGCTGGCCTCGCCCCGGCCCAGACCCGCACGGAAAAAGGCAGCCATCTCGACTCCACACCATCGTCACCCCCCGTAGCCACCTTCCAAATCTGGAAGGATGTTCCTCTGTTGACGACAAATTCGTGCTTAATAAACTCCAAGTATGCGATCCAAACGGCGTATTTCAAGAGGGTGTCCATATTGCAAAGCGAGATTTCACATCTCGATGCTCAAAGAACACGCGGATCACTGCTCAAAACGACCGGCTGGTGCTGGCACATCCGGTATTTGCTTTGTAAAAAAGTCAGGTTTTTCAATTTGCGCTAATTGCGGAACCAAGGTTCTCTCGTCAGAAATCGCGGAGCACCTTGCAACGGGCTGCAAAAACAGAGGGACAAACAAGGCAGTAGCTTTCACGAGAACTATCCCTCATAACTCAGGATGCGTCGTCTGCGGAAATCCCAAGTTACCCGGAGAAGACTATTGCTACGACTGCAAATGTGATTGACCAATATCATTCATTTATCACATCCCCCGCAATTTCGCCGCCACCACCAAGCTGGCGCAGCCGCCACCCACGGGGTTGCGGTTGCCGTGACGGCCTGACAAGCGGGGCCAGCGCCGTGGCCGGGGGCGGCACGCCGGTCGATGTGGCGCGAGGGCAACCACCATACACTTTAAGCTCAGTCGAACATTCCAGCGGTTCTCCGCAAACTGCGCAGGTTTTTGACTGTTGATTTTTCATAGTTGGCACTTACTTACTTGGTTGGCGGTATCGAATTCTTCGTTTTTCACAATTCAGTCCTGCACGTACGGGTTCAATTCGCTTCTGCAAGTTCGGTTCGGATTCGGTGCCCCCTAAAGGGGCGACCGAAATACCGAAATGAGAATTCCATATATGATTTCCGAATTACCGAACCCCCGTTCATTGAGCATGTTGATGTTCATTTCTCCTTCTCTAGTTCGGAAACTGACGACTTTTTTTGCCGAAGTGAGTTGAATAACTCCATGCCGTTCGCAGAAAGCACGCACTTGTCAGACTCCAACTCCGTCAGGAGTCCATCCTCCTGCCACTTCTCCCAACGCTCCCAGAGTGTCGTTTGTCCGATGGGGCAACCGTCCGCCTTGACACGCGCTTGCAATTCACTGAACGACATTCCGCAATCCGAATCCAACACGTGCTTGAGCAGCTTTTGATCTGGATATTTTTGCTTGCGGCCCTGTTTTTTCTTCAGCGCTGCTTTGTGTTCCGCGCCAGCAATCTGTTCCGGGGTGGCTTCGCTCCATAGGATACCTTTCTTTGAGCGTGCGAAGTAGCGCATGAGCGCTGTGTCACCGAAGTCATCCTTCCAGCCAGCACGACGACCGCGCTTGGCCAGTATGAAACGATAAAGATCAGGATCGTCTGTGGCGTCGATCACTATGATGGCCCGCGCCCAGTTTGACATGTCGTTGTTGCCTGCGGCGGCGTACGCCCAGTCCGAGGGTTTCCACTTTGATGTGTCCCAGTTCCGCGTCTTGGGGGTGTGGTGGACGATCATGGCGGCGCATTGGTACTTTTCCAGAAGCGGATTCAGCCAGTTCCGCAGGAACGTTGTGACCACGGTGGGATCACTTGGGTCGCCGCCGCTGAACGCATTGAAGGGATCAATCACCACGAGGTCGGGCTTGTACATCTTGAGCAGTTGACTCAGCACGAAGATGAAGTTGAAGGAACAGAAGCTGTTGATGTGAACGCAGACCGTGTTACGCCGCACCGACTCGCGATCCTCCGGTGAGAGGTGCGCGACCACATCCCGCGTCATCTCGGTCATATCGCCGTCGTCGTTCTCAGCCTGAACGATCAGAATTTTCAGCGGCCTCGCAGGTCGAAGACCAAACGCCGCCTTCCCGCATGACCAGTGGACGCTCATGGTCGCCTGCGTGGTTGACTTGCCGACCCCGGTCGGGGCCACTAAGAGTAAACCGCCGCCAATGCAAAGGAGCCGATCACCGAACAAAGTCTTGCTCGTGTCAATTTCGGACTCAGCAATATCCACCAGTGATCTGCCCTTGAACTGCGCGACTCGTTCCTTGAGCAAAGCCACCTGCTCCGGGGTCAGATCGCCAACGTCATCGGCTGACCCACTGAGCGGTTCCTTGAACGGGTTATAGCTGGATTCCTGATCGGCGGACTTTGACGCTTCCCCATCTGGCTGAGTCATGCCGCGCCGCCCGCTTGTCCGCTTGGGGCCTTCAGTGCTCATCGTTGGAACCTCCAATACCCGCCAGCCGGTAGATGTCCTGATTGTGCAGATTGATCTCAGCGGGTGAGCATTTGATGAATCGGGCGCACTGGTATCGCCCGTTGGGATAGATTAGCAGATTATCACCGGCGGAATCCTTGTCATCGGCCCGGCAGGCGGGACACGCGGCTTCCGCGCCTTTGCTCACGCGATGAACATTTGTGAGCTTGCTCAGGTCAAGGATAGCACCAGTGGAAGCGTCCTCGCGGCGGTGGCGGTGTTTCCGGTACTGCTCCGCCGGGCTGGGAAGACTGACCTGTTGGGAAGGCAGATAGCAGCTTCTGGGTAGCCGGAAGTTCGCAAGCTCGATCTTGAGCAAGGGCTTCCAGTTCGGGATGTACATTTTGCCCGACGGGTGCAACCCCCAGACGACGCCTTGCTTCCCGGCAGCCAGCCAGTCACCAACCTCGCGGTCTTTATCAGCACCGCGCTGCATGATCTTCGTGCTTCGCAGGCAGCGCTCGACGCCTTCACCATGAATCGCGAAGAACCATTTCACGCCCCGATTGCCTTCCACGGCAAATGTATCGTCCAACCACGGATTCAACTGGCGCAGAGCCTCGGCAAATACATCCTCGTCCGCATCCAAGCCGATCACCACGAAGTCGGGGATCAACCCTTTTTCGACAGCCATTGGATCACGGCCACACAGCAAACCGATGTTTCCTTGATCGAGGTTGACGCGATACTCCATCGACAGCATCAATTCGTACGGTGTGTTCTGCCACGCCAAGTCCTGCGGCCCTTTCATCCCCCACGGGATACGAATCAGCGTGCATTCCGGCAGGAGCTTCACGAGACGCTCATGCTGTCCGGGCTGCGGCTCGACCTGACCGGCCTTCAACCAGCCCTTGCGGGCCTCCGCCATGTGCGTGAGCAGATCGTCGCGCACCGGCCACGTCCGGGTGTGCAAAACCTCCATCGCGAGCGCTATCTCGAAATGCTTGGGAACAATCGGATCGGGTTTGAGCAGTTTGAAGTCGAGTTCCCAGTTGTCGTTCCATAGAAAGACGCGTCGACCGGATTTTAGATCGAAGCAACCCGCGCCGATCAACCGCTTGAGCACGTGAAGATTCTTCTCGGTGAACTTGAGGCAAAGCGGTTGACCATCCACCAGCGCGTAAACAAGTGCTGCTTTGCGCACGTCAACTTCGGCGGCGCACGCAGGGCATGGTTTCGGTTGATCGACGGCCAGCAACGCCGGGTGTGTCTGTTCCGAGCAGGCTGCCCGAACGCGCACGGGGTTGTGCTCGAAAGCAGGCCACTCGTGATGAACCAAGGGCAGATAAAACTTTTCGCCTTCTGCGAAGCACGGTAGCAGCCGGACATCGTGCTGCGCACCCGGCTTCAGGGTGAGCACGGGCAGCAGCCCATGATCGCTGTGCTCCCAACCACGCGCCGCTGCCATCCGTGACGCTTTGGAAGATGGGATGAAGCGACGAATCGCTTGGAAATCCGTAGCCGCAGAATCGTGGCCTACGGCTTGGTCTTGCTCAGGTGATTGATCCGGGTCAAACGCGGCGGTCTGACCATGTGCTGCTGGCTGCATGGTAATGAATGTGAAACAGAACCGCGCCCGTGCCGACGAATGATAGAAATAGGCCCAGCAGCGAGCCGCTTTCCCGGCAACGGGCGCAGTCCAAAAGTTGTGGTGTGCTGCTGACTTTCATGGTTGGGCATTCGTGTGCCCATTCTACTTACACATTAAGAACGGCGTTTCAGAGTTGTGCGTCTGGGTGTACGTCACTTTTGTTGGTGCCAGCTTTTTATCTTGTGGCTGTACACAAATCCAAAGTCGTCATCGTCGAAATTTACTTAATTCAAACCTGCGCCCTTGCAGCTTAAACGCGCTGTTTCATCGAGGTCATCGCTGCTTCCGGTGTGTGCGGCAGCGGCACGCGCTGGCATGGTGTCAAAGCGGCATTGAGTGGATGCTGCCACCGTCTGGGCATCTGGAGTCCGGTGAAGCCGTGAGGTTAAGCCCGTTGTAGACGTATACAACGCGGTCAACATGAAAGCCCTTCCTAGCCGTTTACCTAGTTGCGCGGTAAGCGGCGCATGGCAGCAGTCAACATTCAATCCCTAGCGGGGAGACATCATCGCTGTGTGAAGGGCCGATTGTGGCTGCTTCCCCTTGCAGCGACACGCGCAGAGAAATGTAGCCACGGTTGGGCGAGGGCTATGCCGTTAGGCGTCAGGCGGCTTGGAATTGTCACTTCATGTGCCGATCCGAATTGTCTCCGTGCGCCACATCCAGCCGCCGCCGCCACGCACCGACAACCCGCAGCGTCCAATACCGCCGGAGCATTACCGAGTGTCTAACAAATCGCCTAACATCGGCGTTCAGAATCAAGTTGCGCGAGCCGACATTTTCACGGATACTTTCAACATGCTGCTCGAATTGAACAAGTTGTCGGGCACCAATTCGGAATGCGCGGTTAGCTCAGTGGTAGAGCATTACCTTGACACGGTAGGGGTCACAGGTTCGAACCCTGTATCGCGCACCATTCCTCCCCGTCCGTGAGTCTTCTCGCATAAGTTGTCCAGAATAGGGAAATTAACAGCAAAGACGGGCAAAGAGCGTCAAAATAAGGGTTTCCGAGCAGTTTTCGGGCAGGATTTACAGGGAATACTTGTACACTGTTTTCAAGCCAGGTCAAAACGCCAGGAGAACTCTTCCAAGAAATCACCCTCACGAAACCCATATGAATAAAGGGTTGGAAGAGTTGCACCGCGAAAAGTGACCAAGTTATCAGCGAAGCTCGGGGGGGTGTGAGGTGTGAGTTCCCTTTTAACGCTAACGGGGCTGATGTATAGAATGCGACACCCCACTTTTTGACCTCGATTCGCTTGGCGGAAACGCCTCATTAATGCCCCATTCAAGGCGGCTAAACGAGTCTTGCAGACGCGGTTAAGCCGCCGGGGCAATCTCCAGATTCGGCTGGAAGCCGATGCGTGGGCGATTCTCCCAGGCATCGCATCTGTTCGCCACTTCCTGTGCCTTGTTTCGCTCGGCAAGCCATGACGCGAGCCAGACGCCAGCGGCAACAGCTAGGGCGATCACCACAAACCACACGAAGTATTTTTTCATAGCCACGAATCTCCCGCCGCCAACGCCAGATTCAACCTGCCAGTTTCGCTAGGTTCGGACGTCGACGCTCGACAAAAAACGCCGGCCAGGTTGAACCCGACCGGCGCGGACCATCTCCAAGCTTCACCGATCTTCACCCAGCCTCAGCTTGTAGGACTCCATCGCGAGCAACGCGACCAATGCTAATTCCTCATTCCGCGAGGGCAATGGCAGGAACAAATCGGCTGCATAAATCCTCAACCTAAACCACAGTTGAATCCTGTCGAAGAACGATACTTTAGGAATGTGCCAATCAAGGACCGTAGCCTCATACGGCGCGAGAGACTTCGCGAGCTTCTTGATTTTGCGCTTTCCCAATTCCGTCAATTCCAACTCGTAGAAGTGTGGCGTCACACCGGCAAAAACCGTGATCCACTTCGCCCGCCCCATTCGTTCGACCACGCGTTGGCAACTGTCGGACACTTCCGATTCTGTGATAGTTAATTTCATCGCACACCGCCTTCCGCTAGCCGGGCAGTTTCCAAACCTCTCACGGGTGTGAAAACCCGGCGCAAGAATCCATCGCCGACATCGGGAATGAACACTTCCGCATGTGGCAACACATTCAGGTGGCTGAGTGCCTTCGCCACCGAAGTAAGAAACCCGGCGGCGAAATCGACTTGGTCCGTCAAGATATAGTGCCTGAAAAGGGCGTCTTGGGTGGCCTTCGGAATCCAGATGCGCCAGCATCTGCCGTGCGTGTAACTCTCGGCCAAGTCGGCGAGTCGGAAACAGAACTGCGGTCCAACCTTGATTGCTTTCGGCAGGCGAACCAGGCAATTAAAGTAGCTACCATCCCTCGCTAGTAAAAGACAACGTTCAACAATTATGGGATTAATGAATTTCATCGCATTTCTCCTTTCACGCCGCTGCGCGTTGTTCCTCCGCACTGTTCAAGGCGCGTCCGAAATCAGCATTGAAGCTGGCTTCAAGATACTCGACGCAATCCGTAGCCAAGGACAGATAAGGCGACGAATCTGCCGGCGGCAACTCACAGTTGACCTCCGCTCTATCATACTCATCGAACCATCCCACCGAAAGTTCGTGCGCCAACATCAGCAAGAGCGCGGTCGCCTTGGAAACCGTCACGCCCAATATGCGGATCAACCCGGCCTTGTCTCCGGCACTCAAAACCTTCCCGCCGCTTGGGCGTTTTGCATCATGGGCCGCATTCCAAGCATCGTAAATAGCCTTGCCGCAGGCATCCGTCCACATCGAGCAACCGCAAGCCGTACTGCTCCGGTGCGTGCCATTGCCGCGAGTCTGCACCGCAGTCATGCGCGCCAACAGATTCAACAATCCCAACGTGTATTGCACCGCGTATTCCATGTCAGGCTTTTCGCTGATGACGGATGCTCGCGCGGGCGCTTCGGCTTTTGAAGCATCGGATTTCTCAATCAGCTTCATCCCTACCACTGCCGGCACGGCGGATTGCCCGTCTGCGGTGATGGAATATCCAATCACCCCCTCGAAATCAAAGAAGTAGCCCAGCGCGCGCAAACTCGCCTGGCAAAACGCGCCGGCTTCCATCGGTGTGCCAATGATGACGTGATCCAGCACTTCGATCTTGAGCAGCGCGCCGGCGCGTATCAAATCACGCGTGACTTTGATGTCCGCTTCCGAGGGCATCGGCAGCCCGCTCGGATGATTATGCGCCACGATGATGGCGTCCGCGTTTTTTATCGCCGCCAGGCGAAACACCTCCGGGATGTTCACGAGCACCGTATCCTTCGTGCCCTGGCTGAGCATTTCAAATCCTAGCACCTGCCGGCGCGTGTCCAGGAGGAACACCACCAGACATTCCTTGTCCGCCTTGAACCAAGGCGCGGAGACCACATGCTTGCGCCAGAAATTTTCCACCGCGTAAGGATCAGACATGGCCGCGCTGACTACTGCGCATTCGCGCAGCCGCACCACCTTGAATTCGGCGGGTGATGGTTTCGGGGCTTGTTTCGTAGCGCGAGCCGCGCTACCGTTCGGACGGACTTGAGTGTTTGGACTCTGTTTGCCGCCGACACCTCGGCCCGCCGGCTGGCGCTCGAAGTGGGTTGCGACTTGGCTGACGAGAAAGCCTTGGTTGAAATCACGCGGCTCCAAGTAGTCGAAGCGTTGCTTCCGCGCCGCATCGCCGCGCGCGATGAATCATTGGCGCAAGTGGAGCGGAACATCTTGGACGCAGCGGACAAGTTCGTCAGAAGTGAGTTGTTGCCCCGATTGCGCACCCTCACAGAGCAGGCGGAAGCAAAGGCAAAAGCAGCCCTTGCCCCGCTCTACAGCGACCCCGAGCGGCTGGCGCACGCCATTAACAATTCCAGCCTGGTAATGGAACTTGGGTTCCTGTCGCCCACGATCACGACCCCGCATAACGTGGTTTCTTATGCGCAAAACTTTCTGGCCACCTGGGACAAGGTCCAAGCCATCGCCGCGAAACTTTCGTGAGCACTTGCCCGCCAATTTCTTTTCCGTCCCGCAGGGGGCATGTCGGCTCCTCTGTATTTCAAGCGGTGGTCGTCATTCTACGCAACCGCACGGGACTGGCGTTTACGAACGCGTTCAACCGGGTGTCGCAAGCCAATGCGGATTTGAATCACCACGATTACGACCGTTCCGCCACGACACGAAATTTCGGCAGGTTGATAACCCGCATTCAGAATCGCGCCGGCTTGTCGGCGGTGGCTTCAACGGAGCGCTCGGCAGATGATGTTGCCGCGCTCACCAAACGCTTCGCGCCGACGTTCGTGGGCGACCCTACCGCCACGCAATGGGACGTTCTATGGCGCACGGCGGAAGCGCTGGACAACGCGGGTGTGGCGGTAAGGTTGTTCAATCGCGCCACCCCGGACGACATCAGCCAGGGAGACTGGAAAACCGCGAATGACCGTGCGGCGGACGTGTTCGCGCTGCTCGATTCTGAAACCAGCCGCCCCGGTGATCGCGGGTTGCTGATTGAAAACGCGCCGCCGGAGCAAATTCGCTATGGGTTTCGCCGCGCGATTAACAACCTGATGGGGTCGCGGGGTTTGGATCGGCGACAGGCGTTTGACCGCCTCAAGGAAGAGGAGCCGATTTTCTGGACCCTTTCGATCCTCAGTTTTGAACCGGACTCGCTTTGATGCACTCGCCGCCAAAACATTTTTCCGCTTTCGGGTTACTTCATCCCGAAACAGGTGGGCGTGATTGGAATCACGTTGACCTGGCTGTCTGTCCCGCGTGCGTCCTGCACGTCGGCGAAAATTGCGGGCGGTGTCATGTTCCCCATGGCACTGCCCGCTTTTAATTGAATGATTGCGCGAGGTTCAAAAACACTTTTCGACGGGGCTTGGGAGGAGCTGCCAAGCCCCCGTCGCGCGCGGTGGATAACGATTCCATCGCGCAATTTTCCACACGAAAATTGCCATGGGAGAAAGCCACAAAATCGAGGCGATGCCATTCCCGATACAAGTTCAACTCGTGCCCGTGGCCGTTCTTCGCGCTCTGCGTGGAATAACCGCCGACGCCATTCAGGACGCCGTGGACGCCGGGCGATTAAAATTCGTATGGAACATCAACCCACGGGGCAACCGGGGCCAGATTTGTCAGCTTCGGTTTTGGATTCGCGAGCTGTTGGCGCCCGGCAGCGTGGCGCACTTGTCTTTGGCCGCCGCGATCGGTGCCATCTTGGGCGAGCGGCGCACGCAATGGCGCGGTGCCGAAATTGCCCAGATGCTGCTCGTTTCCCGTCCGACCATTCACCATTTGAACCGAGGCCGGGTGCTGGCGGGCCGAATCCAGGGCAATACCCTGTGGATCGCGCGGCCCGCGCTGGAAAGGTTTCTGACGGATCGCTGTTTATTTCACCAATTTTGAGCGTGTCGCCGCCGGGTCGGGAAGTCCGGATGCGGAATGCAGGCCAGCCGGAACACACTCACTCGTTGCCATTGCGGCGGCTTTGGCAACGAGACTCCTTTTCACTGCCCGCTTCCAACCCTTCACCGCCTTAAGAGCCAATGAAACCGAATCGCCGCCGCTGTTCATCCCAAAAGCCATCGTCCGGATTGAAATCCGTGTGCCCGCTCCCCGCCTGGCAGCGGTCCGCCGCCATCGCGCCACGAAAGGCTATCAAGAGCAAGCTGAGCCCGCCGCGAGTGCGTGCGGCGCTTGAAGGTTGGCTCTTTAGCGATGAACTTTCCTACAAGAACGTTCAAACGAAGCTGCTGGAAAAATTCGGGATATCTGTCGGTCTGAATACGCTCTGCAAGTTTTGGCAGCGCCGCGTTCAGCCAAACCCCGGCGCCTCAACCCCGGCTATCGCCAAGCCCGACAGTTCGAAACCCGGGACCATCACGATTACTTTAGGCATAGGAGCTCAAGGGCCGGTCCAGGTCCGGGTTCTTGGAGTTCGTGGAGTTGGCAAATGACTACGGCTTTCTAATCTCCATGAAAGCCACATTAAACCCACCTTCCCAGGACGCGTCGCACCCCGCCGCCGCTGTGGTGAGCCGGTTCGTTGGGCCAAACCGATTGGCCCAGCAGCAGCGCGCGGCAGTGGCCTTCCGTATGACTGAGTCGGAAGCCGAGAAATACGGTTTGGGCGACCGCTGGCGGGCGGCCATGAAACGACGGCTGGAAATCGCCAGCCGGAAAGCCTCGGTTAAAGCTCAACTAGCCGACGTCATTGGGAAGCTGCTCGCCCATGCGGAAGCCGAGCGCCTTAGCCAGCGGGAAATGACGCGCAAGGCTGGCCTGAGTTGGGGGACTTTTCGCCGCTGCCGCGATGGGCGGGCCGATCCCGCAATTTGGTTTCCCAAAATTCAAACCGCCTTGAAACGATTAACCCCTAGCTGATATGGCCGATAACACCCTCGACATCCTGATCCGGTTCGGCCTCTCCAAAGAGAAGGCGGAAGAGGCGCGGGCGGAAATCACCAAACTTCAGACCGCCACCGAGGAGTCGGGCAAGGCCAGCGTCAAAGCCAACGAGGAGGGCGGCGTAGCGGCGAACAAACACACCGGGCACATCCAAGGATTGCACCGGGCAGTGGGCTTTCTCGGCCGCGAATTGGGCACCACCGCCGGCCATCTCTCGCATTTCATTTACAGCTGGCAATCCTTGGCGGTTGTCGCGTTGGCGGTTGGAATTCATAACCTCACTGAGAAGATCAAAGAACATAAAGAGGCCCTGCTGGCCGATGCTGAGCGGATCAATAAAATGTGGGAGGACCGCGCTGACGCGCAAGGGAAAGCCACCACGGCGGCGAAGGATTACACCACCGCGCTCGGCGATATTTACACCAAGTACGAAAATCTCAAACAGGCCGAAGCCGATGAAATCGAACGCCTGAAATTGCTGGTCAAGGCATGGAAAGATTTTTTTGAGGCGCAAGAGAAGGCGGAGCTGCTGGCGGCCGGCGGCGACAAGGGCAAGGAAGCGGCCATCAAGGCCAAATATAGCGAGAAAAAATCCGCGCTCGATATTGAGGCCGAAGCCAAGGAGGTCGAAGTCAAGGCGGACACTTACCGCAAGGCCCAGGCCGCCACGCTCGCGGCCCAAAAGAAATCCGACGCGGCGCAGGCGGCGGTAAATCAGCCCGCCATAAACGCGACCGATGCCCGCGAGGCGGCGGAACGGATCGCCGCGCGTGAGAAAAATAAAACGCTGGCGAAAATGGAGCAGACGGCTGCCGGTGGCGGCATCTTTGGCTTAGACGAAACGCTTGAGCAGTTGATAGAAAAAAGAGATCGAACGGCGGCCGCTCTTAAAAAACGTCCGGGCAGCAAGGACGCAGATTCAGATGCCTATTATGCGGCGATGGCTTTGAATGAACGGCAAAACGCAATTCAGACATTGGCCGAGGAGCGGCAACGAAACGAAAACGACAAGAAGATCGTCGCCAATGCCGAGCGGCGGAATAAGGAGCTCCCGGAAGCCGCCGCGAAAGCTTTGGCGGAAGAAAAGTCCGCGAAAGCGGCGGAAGACACCTTCAAACATGACTGGGATCAATCCGCCGAGGCGCTGCGTATCCACCGGTGGACGCGCGGCCAGGTGCAGAAAATTGAGGATTTTGCGCACCCCGATGAAATCATTGCCACCGGCGGCGCGGCGGTCGCGGCACAGCGGGCTGGTAAAAAATTGTCCGACCAACAAAAGGCGGATGAGGCGGCACTGGAACGATTAGTTACCGAACTAGGTCAACATGCGCCAACCGTAATTGCGATGTTGAAAAGCACGACCGATTTGGTTGCGACGCTTAACTCCGAAGTGAAATTCGCCCACGCGCGCATCTCACAAATGGCGCAGCGCTGAAGAATTCCCGATGAACGCCGCCAACCCCCAATTCACCGCCGCCCAACTCGCCGCCGCGCTTGGCAAAGCCAAGCGCACGGTGTTGGCGTCGCTGCGGGATGTTCCTGCGTCGGGTCAGGTGATGGTCAGCGGCAACTTCGCGGATGTATGGTCGCTCGAATCGTTGCCGGCGCGATTGCGCGATGAACTGGCCGCCGTCGCCAAGGCCCGCCGGCACCGCGACGCCGCGCATTTGCTGTCCGCACCGCCGCAAGCCTGGCAACCATCCGTGCCGCTTTCCGAAGTCGCGCCGCATGGCCTCGATAAAGCCGCGAAGCTCCTGCGCGCCCTGGCGCGCGTGCTCACGCTGCAAACGGATTTGACCCGCACGTCGGCCGGGCTGGAACAGATCGGGCTGGAGGACTACCTGCGCGAGTTTGGTTTCGCCATCACAGATCGCGCCTTGCGCACCCTGGTCAAGCGCACCATCGCGCGCGACGGCGGCGCGGAGAATTTCAACCGCGTCGAGTTGTATCTGGATGAACGGCCCGCGCGCAATGCGCCGGCGCCGTCCGCGCCGCGTCCCGGCGACGAAGTTGAATTCCGCGAACTGCGCGACGTAATTGCCATGTTCAAGGATGCGACCGCCCCCACCGGCAAGGAACTTGAATACCTCTGGCTGCGGGCGTTTGAAATTTTTGAGGCGCGCATTGCCGATGGAAAACCCGCGAAGCGAACACAGCGCGCCCTGGTCCGCTTCCTGTTTGCTGTCATGCCGTCGCTGGCGAAGCATGAAGCCGCGTTGCGGAAAATGTTCAAGCGCAAGCTCGCCCGCTGGCAGGCAAACGCGCGCCGCATCGAAGCCCTGGCCGATAAACGCGCCGAGAAATCCGGATTCCATCGCGCGCCCGAACTGCTGGCGGAAGATCGCGACGCGCTGATTGCCCACGGGGTTTTGAATTGCGACGGTCGGGTGAGCCAGGCATGGCGCGAACTGGCGGCCAAAGGCGCGCTGAGTGAAGAGCTGTTGAGTTATTACCTGAGCAACCCGGCTTCCAAGAGCTATTGCCCCACGCGCATCCGCGAAGCGGTGAAATACGAGGTCGGAATGATGGCCGACATTCACCACGGCCCGCGCCAGGCCAAACTTAACGGCGCGCATCTTTTCCGCGATTGGAGCAACGTCGCGCCGATGGACTGGCTGTGCGCCGATGATGCCACGCTTGAAATCTATTTTTATATTCCGGACGGCAAGGGTTGGTTCACGCTAATGCGCGGGCAATGTCTGCTCATGATTGATACCCGCACGCTGCGTGTGCTCGGCTTCGCCCTTCAGCCAGAAACCAATTACAACTCGCGCGTGATCCGGACGCTCATCACCAAGATTTGCGATGAACACGGATTGCCGCGCAAAGGCTTTCTGTTTGAAAAAGGAATTTGGAAAAACTCCCGCATTCTCACGGGCGATGCGAAAGCTGATTCCTCCTGGCCGGAAGCGGAACTGGGGTTGCGCTCGCTCGGCTTGCGTTTCTGGCATTCACAGCTCCCGCGCTCGAAACCGGTCGAAAGAGTGATTGGTGCGATTCAGGACTTGTGCGAGGGCGAGCCGGGCTACGTCGGCCCGGACGAAAAGCGGGAGAAGTTTGAGCGCATCCAACGCGTGAAGTTGCTGGTTGAACGCGAGCAGGTTCATCCCTCGGAACATTTCCGCAGTCTCGACGAATGGGTTGCGCGGCTGGAAGAAATCTGCGCCGACTACAATGCCAGCAAACAAGACGGCAAAATGACCGGCGGAAATTCGCCTGATGCGGCTTTCGAGAAATTCGAGAAGCGCGACGATCCGCCGACAAAGCTGCCGGCCGGCTGCCGCTACCTGCTCTCGCATCACAAGCGCCCCGAGCGCGTCACCGGCAATGGAGTCACGCTTCGGTTTGGCAAACAGGTTTACAATTACCGCAACGCCGAGACGGGAAAACGGATCGGTCAAATGGTCCTCGCCTGGTTCAATCCCGAACTGCCGGAAATCATCACCATCACGGACATGAAACGAGAGAACGCTTTCACTGTCGAACGCACTCAGGAAGTGCCGGCCATGGATGCGCCGCCCGACCTGCTCGCGCAGGAAATGGGGCGCATCGGCGACCACATGAGCTACGCCCGGACGCGCTACCGCACCCTGAAGGCGAAATTCTCCGTGCCCTTTCGCCGGGGTGTGCCCGACAATAACACCGTCACGCTCGGCGTTGAAATCGCCACACAACAGAACGCCGTGCAAGTTCGCCGTGAGGTTCAACAAAAGCAGCAAGGCCGCGTGCGCAAGAGCGCCCGCGCCATGGGCTATCGCGCCGATCTGCTCGACGATTCGGCGCAAACCGCCGCCGCCGTCGCCCTGATGGAGGAAGCCCATCGCGAACACGAACTCGAAAAGCGCGACGCTGGTATTGAATGCAAAACCACAGGGGAATAATGAGCACTCGCAAAGTCCAAGCGCAGGATAATTCGCCGCTCTCCCAAGAGCGCTACATGAGCAGTCCGGAATACGCCGAACTACGCGGCGTGAGCGGGACCGCCGTCGCGCCGCGCGCGGCCATTTTGGACGATCCGGCCATGCGCCGGCTGTTGTGGTTTCTCCAGGCGAAAAGCTTGGAGCCGGGCGGCCTGAAACAAGTCGCTCGCAAAATCCTTGAACAAAATCCCGACCGCATCGGCACCCCTTCCATGCACCGCTTCGGAATGAAGCCGGAGCAGATTTACAAGGCCGACCAGGTGAAGGCTATCCGCGACGAGTTGCCGTCCGGTGGCCGTTTTATTTTGCGGGGCGAGGTCCGGGGTTACAAATGGGAAGATGACGGTGATGGATTCAGGCAGGTGAATGCAATTGAAGACGGCCCCGAGAAATTCAAGGACGCTCAACGCCATCCCGTTTCGTATCCGGCGGCAGAGTTCATCGATGCGTGCCGGCACGGACCGGAAAACCTGGCTGCGTTCCTCACGGACCTTTGCGTCAATCCGCGCCTGGCCTTTCAAAAGCCCGGTGCCCGGGGCAAGGATAGCAGCGCTTACGAGCAGCGTTTGGTGAACGAGTTTCCCGACCAAAGCCTCACGGTGCAATTTGCGGACCTGTATTGGTTCAACGACATCATGGGCGCGTTGCTCAATTTTCAACGCCGTGAGGAGGAAGCCGCCCGCTCCGATTTTGTCCTGACGGCTATCGGTCGCAAGATTTGGGAAACCCTCGACTTTGCACTCAAGGCCCGCCGCATGGTGTTAATCGAGGGCTGGGAAGGGCGGGGAAAGAGCGAGGCCGTGAAAGCCTGGTGTCGCATCCATCGCGGCGAAGCGCGCTTTGTGGACCTGGCTGGAGTAACGAGCAAGACAACCGTGTTCCGATCCATTGCCAAGGCGCTCGGCATTGCGTCGAGTTATTCGCGCACCGCCACCGAAATGCAGGGGCGTATCGAAGACGTGCTGCAACGTTCGCGGCTGGTATTGGTATTTGACGAGGCGCACTTCCTGTTCAACCAAAGCCCGCGCATCTACTCGCGCCCCGAGTTGATCGATTGGATTGACACGACTCTGTGCAATCATGACGTTCCGGTCGCACTTATCACCACGCCGCAATTTATCCATTGCGTGAAGCGTGCCGAAAAGCAAGTCGGCTGGAACTGGCGACAGTTTCGCCGTCGCGTCCGCCGCTGGGTGCCGTTGCCGGAGTGGAACACGGACGCCGACTTGGAAACCGTCGCTCGCAAGATCATGCCAGGCCTTCCCCGCGCCGGAATCAAGTTCGCGCTGGGTTACGCGAAGATGTCCTTGAACGGATCGCCCAGCCGCGACATCTCCGGCCTTGGCGACGTCGCCATCGAGGCGAAACTGATGGCGGAAGATGCCGGGCGCACGACCATCACGTTTGAGGATGTCGCGCGGGCCATCAATGACCATCTGATGCCATCGGATAACAGTTTTGCCGAGCGCATGTCCGCCCCTGAGAAACCGCGCCGCAACCATGCTGTAAGCCGCCTAAAGCCGACTTTAATGCGCCCTCCAGAGCCGGGTAATGGAAATTCCGAAGCCGATGAATGCGAAGATAATTTTACCGGCCGCCGTGGTGGCCAGGGTGACGATCTGAACGCAGCCACGCCGCGAGTCAAATCGCGCGAACTCGTTCCCGCATAGCCGCCGGTTGCGGCGATTTTTATTGCACACCCGCCCAATGGGTGCGCAATTTCCACGTACGCGGGACTTGGAAGTTGGAAGAATTAAAAGTGACCAAGTTATCCGCGTTTTTACATCCGTGTAAATTCGCCATGCCTCGTGAAACCGCCAATGCCCGTGCCGCGCGAACCCGAAAGATCCTCGCCGGTTTGCAAGCCGCTTATCCCGCCGCGCATTGCGAACTGAACTTCAACAACCCGCTCCAACTCCTCATCGCCACGATTCTCTCCGCGCAATGCACGGACAAGCGCGTCAATCTGGTGACGGCACAACTGTTCGAGCAGTATCGAAGCGCGAAGGATTTTGCGAACGCCGAGCTTGCTGAACTCGAACAGGCCGTCAAAACCACCGGCTTCTTCCGCAACAAGGCGAAGAACATCCAAGCCTGTTGCCGCGCGCTGGTGGAGCAGCACGGCGGCGAAGTCCCGCGCTTGATGGAGGAACTCACCGCGCTCGCCGGTGTGGGCCGCAAGACGGCAAACGTCGTTCTCGGAAACGCTTTCGGCATCAATGTGGGTGTGGTCGTGGACACGCACGTCACGCGGCTGGCCAATCGTCTCGGCCTGACGCCGCAGGCGGGTGCGGAAAAGATCGAGTCGGAATTGATGACGCTGGTGCCACGCGGGCAATGGACGTTGTTCAGCCACTGGCTCATCTGGCATGGCCGCCGCCGGTGTGGGGCGCGGAAGCCGGATTGCGCAGGATGCGAGATTGCAAAGCTATGTCCGCGCGTTGGTTTATCGTAGGAGCCGACGTGAGGAGGCTCTAACCTATCGGGAAATAATGAGACTCCTCACGTCGTCTTCTATCAAGCAAGCGTGAATTCCGCATCGAATCATAGCTGGTTAGCGGTGAACTCCGGCCCGTGCGCCGCGGCGTTCAACATGGCGTTTGACGAGGCGTTGTTGGAAGCCCTGCCGCGTCTCGGTCAACCCGTGCTGCGCTTCTACAGTTGGACGGCGCCGGCGGCCACGTTCGGTTACTTCCAAAAATTTGCCGAGGTCGAACGCACGACGTTGCTGCGCCCGCTGATTCGCCGTCCGACGGGCGGCGGGGTCGTGCCGCATGATGCCGATTGGACTTACTGCCTCGCGTTTCCCACCGGGCACGAGTGGCATTCGCTCCGCGCGGAGGAAAGCTACCGCCGCGCGCATGCGTGGATTCAAGCCGCGTTCGCGGCGTTGGGCACGGAAACGGAACTCGCGGCGTGCGGCAAAAAATCCGCGCCGGGCCAATGCTTCGTCGGCCACGAGAAATTCGATCTGCTCTGGCGCGGGCGAAAAATCGCCGGGGCCGCCCAGCGGCGGAACCGGCTCGGTTTGTTGATCCAAGGTTCGGTGCAACCACCGCCGCTCCCGCTGACCCGCGCGGATTGGGAGCGGGCGATGATCGCCACGGCGTCGCCGCCATCCACGTGGACGGAGTTTGCACCCGACAGCCCGCTGCTCGCCCGCGTGGTGGAACTCATGACGCAAAAGTATTCGCAACGCGCTTACAACCAGAAACGGTAGCGTCGGGCGTCTCGCCGGACAAGATGGCGGCATCCTGCCGCCCGGAAGGTACGCCAAAGGAGGTCTGCGCCTCACGAAATTTCCGCCGCGCCAGGTTGCATTGGTGCGCCTTTTCCGCCGGGCAGGACGCCCGGCTCTACGGCAGGCGGGCGCCCCG
>ORMF010099835.1_pt1 | contig 19220 bp, 14 predicted proteins | sample 1779871 | NCBI WGS metagenome assembly ORMF01 (sample SAMEA104232316, study PRJEB22302) | groundwater metagenome | biome: forest; feature: aquifer; material: groundwater | place: USA | collected 2011-08-07 | depth 5.4 m | reverse complement strand
GTGAGTCCCATCGGTTGCTCCTGTCGGGTTCGTGAGTATCTTCTCCGAAGCAGGATATAATGAATCTTTCAGTGATTTTCGTTTCGATTTTACCATGAGGCAATATCTCCGTTTCGTTTAGATTTTCAATGAGTCAATGCGCCACCTTGCTTTCTGCATCAACGTTCCTTACCTTAGGGTCAATCATCGGTAATGCATTGCAGAACGCATCATTCTTATCGACTCTGAGGAGGGTCAAATGAAGAGACTTCTTACAGCACTCCTGTTCACGCCTGCCGGTTTCATTTTTGCACAGCCGGCACAACCCCTTGCGACGATGACGCCCGCGACTCCCAAAGCCGGCGAGACTATTTCAGTTACTTACAATACAGATGCGCCGTCTGCCCTGTTAAGAAATGCCGCTGAGATTCAGTGCCAGACGATGGTCGGTCGCCCTGAGGTCGAGCCGCTGTTGATCGAGACCATGCTGAAAAAAGAAGGGAATCACTGGCAGGGCGCCTTCAAGCTTGATGTGCCCAACGCCAGCTATCTCGTGGTGAGATTTGTTTCAGGTGATAAGATTGACGACAACTCAGGGAACGTCTGGGATGCCCTGGTGTACGGCAACGACAATAAGCCGGTGAAAGACGCTCACCGCACACGCGGCGGGCTGCTGCTGCAGGGTCGATGGATGAGCTACAGGCATGCGGTGGACATCCCGGAAGCGAAATCTGAATTCCTGAAAGAACTGGAGCTCTATCCCGACAATCTTGCCACGCAATTTCAGCTTTGGGATCTCGCGTTGAAAGAGAACGCCACAGCTGCCGCAAAAGATGACGTGAAGAAACAACTCGCAGCATTCTATGCGGGCCACAGCTCTGACGAAGGTCTGCTTTCGGATGTCGTGCACTGGTATGAGAGGCTTGGAGATACGACCAGGGCGGATGAAATCCGGACCAGCCGTATCACAAGAAACCCCGGCGGGAAATTCGCCCGGAGCATTCGCTCGGGCGATATTTGGAAGGAAAAAGATCATGCAAAGCGTGCAGTGCTTATCGAAAAGATCCTGAAAGATTTTCCGGACTTGGAAAAGCGCCGGAGGGAGGGTCTCCTGAGTGACGAGGTTTACGCATTGACACAGGCCAAACAGTACGACAGGGCGCGCGAGGTTATTTCCAGGCTTGAGAAGCCGGACGGCTCGATGTACAACGAAATTGCGTGGGCATTGATCGAAAAGGGAGATCAACTCGAGAAGGCCGTGGCATGGTCCCGAACCGGGATTGATCTCATGAGGAATACGGACCTCGCATCAAAACCGACGTACCAGAGCATCGGCCGCTGGAAGGAAAATAATGAGTACAATCTCGGCATGTACCTCGATACGTATGGCTTCGGTCTTCTGCAATTGGGGAGGAATGATGAAGCTGCGAAGACATTCACAGAAGCGTTCCATTTGATGAAGGGAAGCGATCCCGATGTGAACACCCGATGCATGGAGAGTCTCATCAAAACTTCGGGTTATCAACAGGCGATCGACGTCGGCGTCGAGTGCATTACGAAAGGGAAGGACAGTCCGAAGCTTCTCGATTATCTCAAGGAGGCGTATGCGAAAAAGGAGGGCTCCACCTCCGGGTACGATGCTCTCGTCGCCGAGAAGCAGAAAAAATTTGACGACATGGTGGCCGAGGCGGGCAAAGCCAAGTCAGAAGAGATCAGGAAGAAGATAGTGGAGAGCAGGACAAGTAAACCTTCCGTTGATTTCACGTTGAAGGATTTGAACGGAACACCCGTCACCCTCTCGTCCCTTAAGGGGAAGGTCGTTGTGGTCGATTTTTGGGCCACATGGTGCGGGCCGTGCAAAGCATCATTTCCGTATCTTCAAAAGGTCTATGAAAAATACCGGAGCAATCCCGATGTCGTCTTCCTCGCGCTCGATACCTGGGAACACGATGACGATCACACAGCCAAGCTTGCCAATGCAAAGAAATTCATGGCAGAGAATAAATACACCTTCCCGGTCCTGATCGATGAGAAGCTTGTTGACAAATACGGGGTGGAGGGGATCCCGACGAAGTTCATCATCGATAAGAAAGGGAGCATTGCATTCACGAGCATCGGTTTCAACGGGCCGGAAATGGTTGAAGAATTGACCCAGCAGATTGAGTTGCTCCTCGCAGAATCGATCGGCGCGTTGAAATGACGTAAGAGAACCACAGCGTGACGACTGCGCATCCGGCGGTGGTCCTTCGTGATCACCGCCGTTCTGTTTGTAATTCTCTCCTCCTTTTAGTATAATTGTTCCACCCAAATTTGTTCTTTCACAATCTCTCGATATCGTTGTGAAGCATTTCAATGGATTGATGTGCGTGGCCGTTTTTCTCTTCTGCGGGCACGTTGTTGCCGGCGACAGTCAGCGCACCCTCCGCGCCGTGCGCGTGCCGGCAGCGCCGCGCATAGACGGGAATCTCGATGACGCGATATGGAAGCTTGCTGAACCCGCCGTGGGATTTATCCAGCGTGATCCTGAGGAAGGCAAGCCGGGATCCGAGCGGACGGAGATCCGCGTCCTCTACGACGACGAAGCGTTGTACTTCGGATGCATGTATTACGATTCCGAGCCGGAGAAAATCGTCTCACGCCTCTCACGCCGGGACGCCGAGACTGAATCTGATAATGCTTCGATCCGGATCGACTCGTACCATGATCACCAGACCGGCTATGAATTTACTTACAACGTCGCCGGGGTGAAGGCGGACATTCTTCAGTACGACGACGCCAACCGCGAGGATAATTCGTGGGATCCGGTCTGGGAACTGCAAACACGTATCACGCCGGAGGGCTGGAGCGCTGAACTCAAGATTCCATTTCACATCATTCATTACCGGTCGCTTGGCTCGGATACGTCCGAAAATATCTGGGGCATTAATTTTCTCCGCTATATCAGTCGCAAGAAGGAAAGCGAGCGATGGGCGTTTACTCCCAAGAGCGAGAGCGGGTTTATCTCCCGCTACGGCCATCTCCTCGGCCTGAGGAATCTTCCGGAACCCCGGCAATTTGAAGCGCTGCCGTTCATCACCAGCAAGCAGAGTTTTGATCCCGCCTCTCCGTATCGCGACCGGCGGCAGGAGTTCCTCGGCAACGGGGGGATCGATTTCAGGTACGGCCTCTCGAGCAACTTCAGCATCGATGCGACCATCAATCCCGATTTCGGTCAGGTGGAAGCCGACCCGGCGGTCCTGAATCTCTCGGCGTTCGAGACCTTTTATCCGGAGAAGAGACCGTTCTTTGTCGACGGCACTCAGATCATCCGTTTCTCCACGTTCGGCGGCGATCTCGGTCCTGGAATGTTCTACTCCCGGCGCATCGGCCGGCTGATCAAGGAATATGAGGTCGATGTACCTGTGGCAGGAAAGATTCTTGACATTCCCAAAACAACGACCATTCTCGGCGCCGCCAAAATCACCGGCAAAACGAACGGCGGCCTCTCACTCGGAATTCTCGAGGCCTTCACGCAGGAAGAGAAAGCGCGCGTGATCGATTCGACCGGCGCGACGGGCGAGCAGGTTCTCGAGCCGTTTGCGCATTATAACGTTATCCGGCTCAAACAGGATATCATGGATAATTCAAACATCGGGGTGATCCTGACGACGGCGGCCAAACGCGAACGCGCGCCTGCGTTCACGAACGGGTATGACTGGAGTCTAAAGTTCGGCGGCAACGCCTATTCCGTGGACGGATTTCTGGCGCTCTCGAGCAGCACAAATTCCGCCCGGGAGCGTATCATGGGCTCCGCCGGCAAAGTGAGTATTGGGAGGATCTCCGGTGAACACTGGCTCTGGACGCTGGGCGCCGATTTTACTTCGAAGCAGTACAACATCGACGACGTCGGATTCTTTTTCAGTCCGAATGATTTCGGGAGCACGTTCTTGCTGATCTACAAGGAAGACGTTCCTTCCGACGCCCTCCGCAATTACAAGGTGGGGTGGTTCCTTCATTACCGGGATAATTTCGATCGAATCAACCTCTTCCGGGAGACGCGCGTCAACGGAAATTTGTTGTTTGGCAATTATTGGCAGCTCTCGGCGAACGCCTCGGCGGAGTTTGGTGAGTACGATCAATACGAAACACGCGGAAACGGCCTCTATCGGAAGGCGAAGAATTATGCGGCGAGCGTCTCTGTGTTCTCGGATCAACGCAGCGATATCTACGCAGGGTTGGGTCAGAGATTCGGATGGGACAGCAGATCAAAGCGTCAGTGGGCGACCGACCTCGCACTGTACTTCAAACCTCTCTCATGGATCGATTGGAGCATCGAGTCATCGTATCAGATCGGGCGGAACCAGGAAGCATGGTTCATCAACACGTTGGCGGGGGATGCCCTCTTCGGCGATCGCAGCACGGATCAATTGACCATCACCCTGAGAGGGGCGATCACCTTTACCCGCGATCTCACGCTCCAGGTGTATGGACAGGAATTCTTCGCGACGGCACATTTTGATGATGTGCGTAAACTGGTTGGGACGTCCGATTTTGTTTCGTACAGCAACGGCTCCAGTCCGGATTTCAACAGACGCTCGTTCAATTCAAATTTCGTCCTGCGGTGGGAATATCTCCCCGGAAGCATTCTCTATGTTGTCTGGTCACAGGTGCGGGATGGGACCGACGGTGAGTATGTGACCTCATTCCGAAGCAATTTCGACGGCACGTTCTATCTGCCGCCATCGAACGTCCTGCTCCTGAAAGCCAGTTACTGGTGGCACCTCTAAAAAAAACGGCCCCGTCGTGGGGCCGCCTTTTCACGCGCTCGCCTGCTAGGGCTTCCGTCCGCGTCCGCGCGACTGTGGAGCCGGTTGACTCCGTTCCTGAGGCCGCTGCGCGGGTCGTTCACGAACCTGCGGAGCTGCTTTTTCCACATTCATCCGGCCGCGGTTCTCCGATCCTTGCTGGTCTCTCACTCGCGGCTGCTGCTGTTCACTGTTTCCCCTCATCGAGGGCCGCCCGCGGTTTTGCTGAATCTGCTCCTGCCGATTTCTTTCGCTTTCGGCTCTCCTCGGTATCTCAAACCTCTGCTCTGATTCCCTGAACTGGCGGATTCTCGGCGCGTTGTCGCGCTGGGACTGTTCATCCGACGGAGGTCGGCCCTGCTGTTCGTCATACGACGGACGTTGCGGTTGAGCCGGCGTGACCGTCGATCTCTCCTCCCGGCTGCGCCCACGGTCGACCGGAGGATCAGGAAGAGTTCTGCGCGTGTCGAGCTGCGGGCGATACACTTCGATACGCTCGCGGTTTGCATCGCGCACGATCGTTTCACCGCGCTCACGGGTTCCCTGGATGACGTCGACCCGGTTGATTCTCTTGTTCGCGCGCCTCTCGATGAATCCTACGTCGACGCCGCGATTGACGACCCGGCTCTCCTCCGTTCGTATCCCCGCGGCTCCGCGCGTGTTCCCGAAGAATCTCCGTGTTCGTTCGATCGGCTGCACATAGTCAACGATCCGCGTCGCCGTGAAGCGGCTGCACGGAATGAAGTTCCAATAATGGATCGGCGCAACCCAGCCGCCGGTCAGCGTGACACCGATGCTGACGCTGAATGTCGCCGCAGGCGTCAGCGGTGCCCACCCGATGTAGTCATTATCGTAGCGCCATTCGACCCAGGCCGGACCCCAGACGTTGTCAGGAATCCAAATCCATCCATAGTAATCGTCGTACTGCCATCGACCGTAGTGATAGACGGCCCATCCGAACGGCTCGTACGATGCCCAGTACCATCCATAGTCGGTCCAGATCCATCTACCGTTCAAATACGGCCTCCACTGGTGGCCGGTCCGAAACGGTCGCCAGACGCGGCCGTAGTTGCAATTGATCCAACCGCCATAGCGAGAGAGGCCCGAATAGAAGGCGTCATAATTTCCCGTGTACCCTTCATCTCCACCACTCTCACCAAGCAGCCACGGAGGACCCCCTTTGTGCCACGGTTTGTGATGGCCGTCAGCAATAGTAGAGAGCCCCAGGACAACCGCTGCCAGAACCAAAATTCGCTTCATTTTCAAGCCCCTTTCGACTGTTATGTTCAGAATCCACAGATTATTGATACACGCCGCGTGCCATTGAGGGAAATCGACTTTGTGACTGGAATAACAACTTCCCATACGGAAATGTCTTAAAATTCAATCAGAATTGTCGGGAAATAAAGACAGACCAAACGGAGTTCATGAGCGTTTCAAGAAATCGAGGCTTGACTTTGACGTTGCTATCAGGTACATTGGACGTGGGAATTCTCTCTCTTCCAACTCCGCAGAAGCGTTTCACCACTATATATTCATTCAGGACTATTTTGCCGCGCCGTTATTTCACTATAACGACATTATATCTTTTTCTTTATCTGCTGACGTCTTCGACGATCGTCTTCGGTCAGCGGGGGAGGATCGATAATTTTGTTCCGATCATCGAGGAGATTCAGAACGATCTTCTTGTGCTGCCGACCGATGGATTTGTTCCCCCGACCGAAAAGGCTTTCCACGATTTTGAAGCTGTGCTTCAATTGTTCAAGGCAAGATCGCTCGACAGCTGCGAGCTCATCCTGGCAAAGTATCATTATTCGCTGACGCAGCTGACGGACGGCAGAACGGGAGCGACCTACGATATGTTGAAGGAGATCCATCCTGCGCACAGAGGATGGGGGACATTCGTCTTCAACCGGAATTTCACAAAGCGCCTGAACATTGAGGTTGATCATCCCGCCGACGACGCGAACACGCTGACCATCGCGGTCGATCTCTTTCGCCATTCCCGCGCCGCGTGGCTTCTCGTTGCCGGGACCGGCAAGCGCGCCGGCGATGACAACGGATCTGGGGATGTAGGTCGTGCGCGCCGTAGCATTTTTCAGCTCTTCCACGCAGCGCTGTCCGATCTGACATACATGTCGGTTTCACTTCATGGATACAACAAAAGATTTTATCAGGATCCGATCTCGTCGTCCGATGTGGTCATCAGCAACGGCAAGACCACGGACGATCAATGGGGTATTTCACAAATCAGCCTCGCCTATCGCGATAGTCTGAGAAGTGCGGGCTTCTCGACCGGGCTTGCCATGTACGATTCGGGGTACAGCGCTCTTGCGGGCAGCGGGAACGTGCAGGGAATATTTTCGAACGACAGTGTCGGGTTCGGGCACTGGATCAACGTGGAATTGTCAAATGCCGTTCGCGAAAATCCTGCCGAATATCTGCGGTTCATCTCGGCGACCGACCGGGCACTTGACCTTTCGGGAAAGAAGATCGCGCAGCTTCTCAACAAGGCGTTTGGACTGGTTACCCCCCGCGTTCTCAGGGTTGATTCGGCACATCCGATCATGTTTCCTCCGCCGAATCAACAGACGTATCGGATCATTTCCTTCAACGCCGGAAGGGCCGAGAGCGATACTCTGAATCTGCGCGTAGGACAATGGGTCGATCTTTTCAAGTCGGACGAATCGATGTCGGGCATCCGCACGATTGATACAGCTGACGATGAGGTGTCGCGTCAGTTCCGCCGGGCCAGGCATATGGGAATTCACACCACGCTGGCAAACATCGTCGATCCGGGCTCGGATCCGGTCGCCTCGATCATCAATCTCAATCAACAACCACGGGAGGATTCATTGCGGGCAGATCCGCAGACGAATCCCGCAACCGAACCACTCCAGGTCCATCGCATACCGCTCCAACCGATCGTCGTCGTCCGCAGCACCGAGCAGGACGAATCGACCGTTAACTCTTACCGGTGGGGTGGCATCGTGCATTCGGGATATTCATCGACCATTCCGGTGTTTGAAATGAGCAGCCAGCAGACGGCGATCACCGAGGACGATCTCCTCCCGAATTTTCTCATCCCCATCATCCGGAATTCATATGATAATGGCCGAAGCAGGTTCGTGGGCATCCAGATGACGAAGGTCCTCGTTCAGGAAATTGCCCGCCTCGTGGCCGAGCAGGAACATCACGACAACGATGTGAGCCTCCTTGCCGAACAGTCGGAGGCCGGCGATTATTTTCTCAGAGTGGTCCCGACCAGCAGTGCCACCGCCATCGCGGCTCTGAAGAAATAACCTCACCCGCGGAGACATCCGGCGTCTCTTTTCAGCCGGGGTTTCCGACTCCGCCAATATTCCCCTTGATTTTGGTTCGTCGAAGCTTTATCTTGCAAAGAATCATTTCTCTATGACCTGACCTTGTTTCACAACGTCTCATCGGAATGATACAGCGTTCGCACAAATTTCTGTATCGGTGTCTGGCGTTTATCGTCGCGCTGAACTATTTTGCTTTTCGCGTCGAACTGTTCGACGACGAATATCAAAGCAGCCATCCGCCCCGTTCTGCAGCTCCGGCGATCAGCTCGTCGGCGTTGAACTGGGAGACGTTCGACAAGGACAACGCGCCGCAGGCCATCGTTGTCACCGCGGCCATTACGACTATTTGTCTTCTCACTGTATCAGATATCTTCGAAGTCCAACCCTCTGCGTTCCTCCCGTTCAAACTTATCAGAGACAAATCTCCTCCAACGCCGGGCATCACCCGCGCATAGCTGTTTTCATAATTTCCACGCGCACAACGCAGCTCGTTCACAAGCAAGTGTGATTGCTTCAGCATGAATGCATACGTCCGCGGCGAGGTTTCACCGCTCCGGATGATGATGTTCACAATTGATTTCTCAACCAGATTTCATCGTTCATCCATCTACAGAGTAACATTATGAAACACTTCATTTTCATGCTTGGTGTTGTGGCAGTATGCTCTCTGACTGCCTTATCGCAGAATGAGAAGGACACGGTACGATATCAGCTTAAGCCGATCATCATCACAGCAACCAGAACAGCGGAGCCGTGGCTCGAAGTGCCCCTGGCATTGACGTTGCTCGGCCGGGGGGACCTTCAGCACACGAAAGGGTACGGTTTCGACGAACTGCTTAACGGTGTCCCCGGGGTGCTTGCCCAGTCGCGTTATGGCAATCAGGACGTCCGGTTGACCATTCGCGGCTTCGGAGCGCGCGGGGCGGGCGCACGATCGAACTCCGGCACGACGCGGGGCATTCGCGTTCTGGTGGACGGTTTTCCCGAAACAGAGCCGGACGGGAGGACGTCATTCGATCTCGTTGATCTCTCCGGCGCAGCCCAGATTGAAATCATTCGCTCGAACGCCTCGTCGCTGTGGGGCAATGCCTCCGGCGGAGTTTTGAATGTCTCATCCAATACGAGCTTCGATGCTCCGTTTGCCGATGTCAGTTCGATGGTCGGAAGCTTCGGGTTCCGCAAGGAGATGCTGCATGCAGGCGCCATGCTCGACGCCGGGCGTTATTTCCTGTCGCTCAGCAATTCAAATTTCGACGGCTGGCGCTATCACTCCAACAGCACGCAGGCGCTTCTCAACACCGGGATACTTTCCACGCTGGGTGAACGCACGACCCTCGGAGTATACGTCACGGGAACAAGCAATGTCTTTCATATTCCGGGACCTTTGACGCAGGCGCAATTCGATTCGCTGGCACAGCAGGCCGACTCGACATTCATCAAGCGGGATGAGCGTCGTTTCAATCGGATCGGCCGGATCGGCATCACTCTTTCCCATGGTCTCAACGCGACGAACACGATATCGGCGTCGACGTTTGTCAACACAAAATATCTTCAGCGGTCCGAGCGGAACAGATTCCGCGACTTCAATCGTTACCACGTCGGCGGGAATGCCATGTATCGTCATAGCTCGACGATCGGTGCCGATACAAAACACACATTCATCAGCGGGGTGGAGGAAGCATATCAGGACGGCGCCATTCGTTTTTATAATCTCGATAATGGAGACCGCGGAACATCGCCCGCGGCCAATAAACGGGAGGGCGCAAATAATTTCGGCTTTTTTGCTCAGGAGGAACTCGCCTTCAGTGAGACATTCAGCGTCACCGTGGGGGCGAGATATGATAACATCACATACTATTACGACGATTATATCGATCCACATCTCGACGACAAGCGATCATTTGAGCGCGTTACCCCGAAAGCAGGTGTGTCGTATCGTCTTTCACCGACACATACGATCTATGCGAATCTCGGCGGAGGTATTGAGGTCCCTGCCGGTAATGAGGTTGATCCTGCTCCGACCTTTGGTTTGGATGCTGTCAGAGCGCTCAATCCGTTATTGGATCCGATTACATCGACGACGTTTGAGGTCGGAACCAAGCAGATTGTTACGTTCGGAGAGGAGAGTGAATTCCAGATATTGACGTACGATATCGCACTTTACGATATTGAGACCCGGAACGATATCATCCCCTACGACGGAGGGGCGTTTTATTATACTGCGGGGAAAACACGGCGCATCGGTGCGGAACTCGGCGGACAGCTCAATCTGAGCAATGGATTATCGTTCGGCGCGGCACTGACGCTCTCAAGCAATAAATATGCGGAGTACATCATTGATTCGGCCCATTACGGCAATGCGGGCAAGTTCGCGGATCTCAAGGATAAAAAAATGTCCGGCGTGCCGGAAACGTTCTATAATGTGCATGCGAAGTATGCACCGAAGGCTCTCAAGGAAGCGTATATCCAGGTCAGCCTTCACGGGGTTGGGACCTACTTCGCGGACGACGCGAACAAATTTAGCGTTCCTTCCTCTGCGATCGCTGATGTACAGATCGGTGTGAATCACCTGGCACTCGGCGAAAGCAAGGTTTTTCTATCCGGGTTCTTCGGAGTGCAGAATCTCGCAGACAAGAAATATGTCTCGTCTGTTTGGATCAATCCGGATCTTGTCAACGGGGTGCCGGTCTACCTGGAACCCGGTCTGCCGCGGAACGTCGTCGGATCGGTCTCCCTTGGTGTAAACTTCTGAAGAACCGCGAACAGAATGAAGATTCCCCGGTCGCTCTTTCGATTGACCGGTGAGTTTTGTATATTCTCTGAAACGCATTTTCCATTACTTTCAGAAAACGATATGACGACCAAAGCGCCGCCCGGTGTCAAGGAATTTCCTTCCGACGCCCTTGAAAAAATCGCGTACAAGAGCGTTGAATCGATTCGCACAGAAGAACCAAACGACCGAAACCGGTTGGGATACCATGTCTGGCGATGGCTGAAGAACAGGGAAGGCACGCTTGAGCATGTCGTGGTCGAATCGGGGGCGAGGCTGCTGGTCGGCATCAATGACGCCGTGAGCATGATTCGGGAGGGTCTGGGCAAGCAGGGCATTTCTGCATAGCCTTACGGCAGGCGGCAAGCCTCCGTTCATCGTCACTTCCTCTCCATGCCCAGGCAAAAGCTCATCGTACTCGGGACCGGGTTTGCAGGGTTCAGCTGCCTCAGGGCGATTGACCTTGGATCATACGACGCAGTTGTCGTCAGTCCTCGCAACCACTTCGTTTTTACCCCGCTGCTGCCGAGCACAACCGTTGGGACCATAGAGTTCCGCAGTATCATTGAATCAATACGAACGGCAAGATCCGGTGTCCGCTATTTCGAAGCGAGATGTATTGCGATCGGCGCGGCCGGGCACACGATTCGATGTCGTCAGGAACTAGGGGATACCGAGTTCGATCTCGAGTTTGATGAGCTTGTCATTGCCGTCGGTGCCGTCAGCAACACCTATGGGATTCCCGGGGTCGAGGAACACGCGCTGTTTTTGCGTGAGATGTCGGACGCCCGTGCAATCCGGCAGAAAATCATCGACTGCATGGAACGCGCGAACATGCCGTCGCTCTCCGACGCGGAGAGGATACGGTTGCTTCACTTCGTCATTGTCGGCGGCGGCCCCACTGGCGTTGAGCTTGCCGCCGAGATGAATGACTTCCTTGCAGACGACCTGCGCAAAGCCTTTCCCTCCCTCATCAAGGATGTTCGCATCACACTCCTGGAGGCCTCTGGCCATCTTCTCAGCACGTTCGACGCCACGCTCAGCAGCTACACGTTGAAGCATTTTCGGCGTCATCAGATCGATGTCCGCATTCAGGCCGTCGTCACAAAAGTGGAGAAGGAGTCCGTTCATTTGAAATCGGGCGACGTGATTCCTTTCGGAATGCTCGTCTGGTCGACAGGCATCGGGACATCGCCGTTCATCCAGTCGTTGCCATTTCCAAAGGAACGGACCGGCCGGCTCATCGTCGATGAGCATTTGCGTGTGCCAGGCCATTCAAGCGTCTATGCGATCGGCGACTGCGCGACGCTCTCGACTCAAAATCTACCCGCGACGGCTCAGGTGGCACAGCAGGAAGGATACTATCTGGCGAAAACGCTGAACCGCCTTGCGGCCGGCAAAGCGCCGAAGCCGTTCGTTTATAAGAATCTCGGCATGCTGGCCTATATTGGCAATAATAAGGCCCTGGCCGACCTCTCCTCGGTCAAGGGCCACGGATTTGCGACATGGCTTTTTTGGCGATCGGCATATCTTACACGGCTTGTCAGTTTCAAGAACAAGCTCCTTGTCGTTTTCGATTGGTTCAAGACATTCGTCTTCGGCCGCGATATCAGTCGATTCTGAAGTCGGACAAGTCACAGCACCTGATAGCAAATTGACAACGCCTGAAAAATTGTTATATTTCAATAGAAGTGGTAGTCAGATGAGGTATAGACCATGTGTGGAGTCCTCCTCTTTTTGCTTCAGTTAAATGAAATAAAAACCATGCTTGAAAAAGAATTCAAAATAAACGAAGAAGACAAACGCAAAATGAAAAATAAAAGGAAGGCGGAGCGTCGAAAAAAGAGATAATGCTGCGAGTAAATTGATCACCCATCCTCAAGTATTCGTTTTCCCAAAGCCAGCAGTTTACTTTTCCTCTTTATAAGAAACCCTTTTCCGCCAAATGATCCGCCTCCAAATTCGGACAAACTCCCCCCAATTAGCAGACTACGAGCAACCTGTCCTGCTTGACATCTTCCTGAAAATGTCTTACTTTGCAGCATGACATATTTGTCGTCTCATGATGCAGTAGAGACAAAACTGACGCAAGGAGAATCGCATGAAATCAACGATCAGTGAGCGGATCCGGGTTGCTCGTGAAAACAAGGAATTTGACCAGCGGGCGCTGGCGGCGAAGATAGATGTGGCATCGAGAACGCTCCAGCGGTGGGAGAAGGGGGAGCAGGTTCCCGACAGTAATTACCTTCTTCATCTGGCGCGACACACCGGGGTTCGGCCGGAATGGCTGCTGACGGGCGAGGGTGAGATGTACCTTCCGGCTCAGCGAAGCGCGAAGATCATTCCATTGCACCGAGACTCTTTGACGCGTAAGGTATCGCTGGTCGATATTCCCCTTCTCTCATCGGTTCCGGCCGGAAAGACCGCCGCGCTCTTTCATCCCGATCATGTCGAACGATACGTCACGGTCGACGATATCAGGGATCATCACGCCTTTGCGCTCGTCGTCAAGGGCAAGAGCATGTCGCCGAAAATCGAAGATGGCGATATCGTCGTTGTCAGTCCCCAGCGCGAAGCACGGAGCGGCGATATCTGCGTGGTTCGCGTCAACGACGAAGATGTATTGAAAAAGGTGAAAATAGATGAACAATACGTGCACCTTATTCCACTCAACCCGAGTTTTGAACCGCTGACGGTCCGAAAGCGGGATGTCACGTTTCTCTGGAAAGTGGTCAAGGTGATCAAGAACCTTTAGAAGATAGGCTCGCGGCTTGAGAGACGGTTCTTCGCGAAAAAGCGTGGGCCGGTGAACGAACAGAAGGTGCACTCTCCGAATAATGAAACCCGCCTGATAGCAATAGAATCCGCTTCGGGGGTGATCTTTCCGGCCAGTTTCTATCGGAAGAAGGGAGGAAACCTCGTGACCCGGGGACAAGCTCATGTCCCGTGTGGAAGAGCAAAAAGGCAATTTCCAGCGGTTCGCTCCGGTCAAATCACACCCAGCCAATTAAGTGATTCGAGTCACCATTTAGCTCACCAAGGATAGTATATTTAATTCAAACTACTCATTATCAACAAATTACGGGTTTTTGTATGGTTGAATATCGCCAAAATCCGAACGGTTTGAAGCTTTTGACGGTGTATAGAAAACCGCTCAATGTTGGTCTGGTGGCGAAAATCTGCCGCGTGAGCAAGAAGACCGTTCTCAACTGGATTTACAAGGACGCCTTGAAAGCGTTTACGACGTTTGGCGGGCACTACCGGATCTGGCCCGGCGATTTGAGGAAATTCATGACGACGGCCGGTCTCGATGTTCCGTTCCAATTCGTTGATGAACGACAGACGGCCTTTCTCATCGTCGACGATGACGAAGCGTACACGATGCTTCTGAAGGAAGCGATCTGTTCGAATTTTCCAAGCGCCGATGTGATCACCACAGATGATGGGTACGAAGCTCTCCTTCTCATCGGGGAACGGAAACCGAATGTAGTTCTGCTCGACCTCCGTATGCCCAAGCTCGACGGTTACCAGGTGCTGGAGCTCCTCCGTCCCCGGAAAAAGGACGGCAACATGAAAGTGGTTGTCCTTTCAGGATATGTCGACGATGAAAGTCGTGCGAAGCTCGCGAACACGGTGGCAGACGAAGTATGGGAAAAGCGGAAGGACATGTATGATCTGATCGCTGCCTTGCAGGCTATGCTGGAATCGAATTCACCCGGGCAGTCTTCTTCTCGTCCGCAGCATCCACGGAACGGCGTCCGGCACCGAATTCCGCATGCAGTCTAATATATCGTTTTATCAGTTTTCGATGCAAACCGTTCGCGTACTTCTTGTCGACACCAAGGATACGGTGAAGAAGCTGCTTGAGCAGGAACTGCTCAACGCGGATTCGATGAAATTTGTCGTCACGCTCATCAGCGCCAAAGCCGCAAAGAGCGCCATCGAGAGCATCGATCATGATACCGATGTGGTGTTCTTCGGCGAGAAAACGCCTCTCCGCGTTGTCTCAAGCATGGCAACCCAGTTTCGCGCAAGCGGCATCAAAGCGCCGATCCTCATGCTCACAAGGCAGAGCGAAGCGAAGCTGCCGGAAGAGCTCGAGGAGGCTGGCGTCGATGATATGCTCAACATCGCTGAAATGAACACGCCGCTGTTCATCTGGACATTTCAAAGTCTTCTTGAGCAGGCGGAAGTCAAAAAGAAGCTGAAGGACTACGATGTCCTCCGCCATCGTCTCAAGCACCTCGATGAATCGCTCGGCGACCTCATGCACAAGATCAACAACCCTCTGAGCGTCATCCGCCTGACGCTGTACCACCTTGAAAACCCGAGTCTCCCCGGCGACAAGCGCGAGATGTTCTTCAAGATTCTTGTCGAGCATGTGAAGAAGATCGATTCCCATATGGACGAGCTCCGCAGCATTCGCCGCCAGCTCGGCAAGGACGCGAACATTCTCACGAAGATTCTCGCGATGAAGGCCGTCAAGCAGGTCGTCGCAGCCCAGTAAGTTCTCCTCCACCGCACGATCCGGCTCATGCCGGAGATGCCATTTTCTCTCCTCTCTCTCTCTGAACATTTGACAAAAAAATTGTGAAATAGCTTGACTTTGTCATACAGATTTCGTAGGTTGCAGGTGTTATTGGACGAGATGAGATATGAGAGCCATGACCCCGACAAATGAAACAGCTCGGGACAGTTTGCCAGTGAGCATTGTTGTTGACAAACACCCGTCGATGCGGACAGACGTCCGCGCGGCGGGTTTCATGTTTTGGGTCTTCTCGGATTAACATTCTTAGTGCCGATCGGCGATTCGAACCCGTTGGTCCAATAAGAAAGGATACTGCCACAAACCTTCCTGTACTTGTTCTTTCCTTTGGCAATTCACTTCTTTGCCATCTAACGCTCAAAACCTAATTCGACAGCTCGCAGAACGCTTCGTCGATTAGGTTTCTTTGTCAAGACTCAAATTCTGAGTGGAGGTTTTATGAGACACTTCTCATTGCGATCGTCATTTAAACTCTTACGACGTTCATAATGGCAGAAGCACAAACATGGACCTCGTTGAATTCCCCCGCCGGTTTCAAGAATGTCCGCGATATGAGTCAAAAAACTCTTGATGTCCTGGAAAGGAGAATGTCTATGAAACACTTTATACTATCTCTCGGAATTAACTTGCTCACCTGCGCTATTTCCTTTTCACTGCACGCCCAGGAGAAACTTCCTCCTTACAGACACCAGTCATCGAGGAGCGCTCACTTGACCAACAGCTTCGATGCCGTGCGAAATGCCTGGCCACCGATTAATAGCCAGTCTTCAGTTGCCGACACTGGCTTTAGCACTCTGGGTCTCTGGACATGGGGCCCCTGCCTGGCGGTGGAGTTAACCGGAAACTACGCGCTCGTCGGACAAGGCCAGAACTACCAGGTCCTCGATATTTCCGATCTTTCACATCCTCGTCTCCTCTATGACACAACCATGGAAAATGGGGTTCCATATATAAAGATCATAGACACCGTGCTCTTCGTGGTTCTGGACCACACGGTCCTTTTTTGCGACGCTCGCCAGCTTTACCCTCTAAGGGAATACGGTAGGTTCGAAATCTCCCCAACCCAGCCCATCGGCTTTAGGGAGATCTCGGTCTCAGATTCCCTGATGTTCATTACTGGGATGGCATTCGGCATGATCGCTGTGAACATTTCCGATCTTCAACATCCAGTATTCCGCGGAGGCATCGGCCTCTGGTGGTTCCCATATGACAATCCCGTTGCCGCGAGAGGGCAATATATCTATTATGGGCCTCAAGGTCCCGGCTGGGGACTGTTTATTTTTCTATGGACGCCAGACTCTGCCTTTGGGCAGGTATGGAAACAGCTTTATGTGCGCGGGACCGCTATGTCAATTTTTCTAAGGGATTCACTCCTGTTTGTTGGGAGCTCGCAAGGAAGATTGTCTGTATTTACCATCTCCGATCCCTGGAATCCGCAGGCATTGGATTCTCTCGAGCTTGCCTCAGAAATCTTTCAGATCGTTTCCAAAGGCAACAACCTATATTGCTCGACGAGGGATTCGGGGATTGTTGTGCTGAACATCGCAGATCCGTCGCATCTGTCAATTGTCGGACATGCGCCACGAATGAACGTGGTTGCTTTCCGGTCTGCTGTGTCCGATTCAGTGCTTGGAGTAGCGGAGTACATCGGGGTGGAATTTTACTCGATTGCTCAGACTGATTCGATAGACAAGGTCACTTTCTCTCCATCGGGAGGTGAATATTATGGAATCGCAAAAAGAGGCAATATCGTGTACCTCGCCTCCGCTTATGCCGGTCTTTGGAGCGTGGACTTCGCAGATGCTCGGTACCCCAGAGCAGTTGCCAATATTCTCACGCCCGATTATTCTCTCGATGTCGTGCTCACCGGTGATGTCGCGTGCGTTTTGGCTAAGCGGGACAGATACCCGTTCCATGACAGTGTTCTTGTTATTCAGATCGATAATTCAGGTACTCTCACGCGCCTCTCGTCATTTCCAACCGATCTCAATGCGACATCCATCGTCGTAAGAGACTCACTTGTGGTTGTTGGAGCAGATAGCGCAGTGGGGATCTTCTCGATAGCCGATCCTCTTCACCCTTATCGCTTGAGCACGTGGAGACAACCCGGGATATATCTCAGCGTCTCCGTGAGTGGCAATATTCTGGCAGTAGGTTCACGAGTATGGGATGCAGGCCTAAGACTGCTCGATATCTCCGATCCTTCATCACCTCAATTACTTTCTTATCTTCCCATGGATGCGATCGGGATCCTTCTTCAGGACAGTCTTGCATTTGTAGGACAGCCTTATCTTGAGATACTCAACATCTCAAATCCCTCTTTGCCATCTGTGATTTCTTCGAGCACTATACCGTGTGGAAGCAGCGTGAAATTCCTCAGAAACGGAAATACACTCTACAAGACAGGCGATTACGTGGGGGTTGTAGACATCTCGCGTCTAGATCAACCTTTTGAGATAACCACGTTCCTATATTGGAGCTTCCCGTACGGACTTGCGGCGAGCAACGACACGCTTTTTGTCGCCACGTCCGCCTCTGGGGTTTGGGCTCTCAAAAACAATTTTGTTATGTCGGTGGATGACAATGATCTCAAAATCCCCGTAGGATTTGCACTCTTCGATAATTATCCGAATCCTTTTAATCCATCGACCGTCATTCGCTATCAGTTACCGGTTAAGAGTTTGGTAATTCTGAAAGTGTTTGATGTCTTGGGACAGGAAGTGGCAACGCTTGTCACTGAAAACAAGCCGGCAGGAACATACGAAGTCAAATGGGACGCAACTCAAGTCCCGAGTGGCGTGTATTTTTACAGGTTGACAACAGGGCATAACGCTATCACAAGAAAAATGTTGCTAATACGATGAAACAACGTGCACATCCAGAAAGATCTCCTCCGTAGAAAGCGAAAGCCCGCTCAAGGCGTTTCCCTGATTTCTTCTCCGCTAGAGAATCACTCAAGGGTGTACTGTCCTTGGGGGGCTTTCTTTTCTTCAAGATAGCATTTTTTTTACAACCATCAAAAAATCAGACGAAAGGAGTTTTCGAACATGCTATACATTAAGTCTATATCGACATTTATCTTGACAGTGATTACACTGCTGACTCTCTATTCGGCAGCCAGCGGCCAGTTCTCGAACCGAGTGATATTTCAGAATCAGTACGACCAAGGCGATCCATTCATCGCCCTCCATCCCACGAACCCCTCAATCCAAGCTGTAACGTATTACACCAACCTGACATCGGTCTATACCATATACCCTGGTTTTGCCATAACCACGAACGGCGGGACAACTTGGACGACAGGCAATAGACCTTTCCCAACCGGATTACAATGAGTTAATGTCAATAGTTGTGTAAACTTTTTCAAGCGGCTTTCCGTGTCTTGAAGTCTTTTGATCGTAGTTCATCGATGGTGTCAGCGACAAGTGTATAGGCTCGAATCCTTCGAAGTCGTTGTTCGCTATTCTTGAGGAGCTGGAAGATGAGAAAGAGCGCTCCAGATCGTGTTCGCATCCGCCTGGCCGCAGCGGTACGGAGTCTGGCTGTGGCAAAGAGTGACTCAATTGGGTTCGTGGTCTTCAGGTGTATCCAATGACGCTTGGGAAATTGAAAATACGTAAAGAGCATTTCGCCGGCTTCCAACAGCGATTGAACCGCTTTTGGGTAGATCGTTCGGTTGCGACGGATGAACTCTCGTTTGAATGTCTGCGCTTCCTTATAGGATTTGGCATTATACATCAGACGCAGCTGTTCGAGAACTTCATCGTGCGCTTTCTTGGGAACCTTATCGAGAATGTTACGCATTTTATGCACCCAGC
>ORMF010981285.1_pt1 | contig 19223 bp, 21 predicted proteins | sample 1779871 | NCBI WGS metagenome assembly ORMF01 (sample SAMEA104232316, study PRJEB22302) | groundwater metagenome | biome: forest; feature: aquifer; material: groundwater | place: USA | collected 2011-08-07 | depth 5.4 m | reverse complement strand
GGAGGAAGCCGCGGTCACGGCTTCTGAGATGGGATCGACGGTCGAGCGACTTTATGACGTCGGGGTCGCGGGGCTCCACCGGCTGCTGGACCGGAAGGAGACACTCTTCTCGGCGAGCGTGCTGATCGTGGTGGCGGGAATGGAGGGCGCGCTGCCGTCCGTGGTCGGCGGCCTGGTGAGCCGTCCCGTGATCGCAGTTCCGACGAGTGTGGGCTATGGCGCCAGTTTCGACGGACTTGCGGCTCTGCTGGCCATGCTCAACTGCTGCGCGTCCGGGGTGGCGGTAATGAATATCGACAACGGATTCGGCGCAGGCTATTTCGCGCATATGATAGTTGCCGGACAGCAGTCCGTGCCGAGCAAATAATGGAGTCCCGCGTTGTCATCGTCGGCTACGGAATGGGCGCCCAACATGCGCGGCTGATCAATGAGGTCGATGAGCTTACTCTCGTCGGAGTTTGCGATGTCGATAAGTCCAAACTGGATCGGGCGGATGCGGAAAATCCGGGGATCAGTACCTATACGGACTACGCGCACGTTCTGGACGACTTCGACGTGGACTGCGTGGTCATTGTCACTCCGCATAATACCCACGCGGCAATGGCGATCGCCGCAATGGACGCCGGCAAACATGTCGTCACCGATAAAGCGATGTGCCTTACCGTGGCCGACGCCCGCGAGATGATCGGCGCTCGGGACCGAAACGGGGTCCTGCTGACAACCTTCCACAACCGCCGATGGGACAGCGAGTTTCTGACGGTGCGGAAACTGATCGATGATGGAGTCCTGGGCCATTACCACATTCAGTCGTGCGTAACGAGCTTCGGACAACCAGGTGGCTGGCGGACGGACCGGGAGCAGATGGGCGGATGGCTTTACGACTGGGGCGCACATACGCTTGACCAGATACTGCTTCTAGTCAAATCGAAGCCTGTCGATGTATATGCATTTGCCCACCATCGGTACGACGATCCAAGCGCGGTCGAAGACTATATCAACTGCACGGTCACGTTCGAGAGCGGCGTTACCGCGACGACGGTCATCGGATATATCAACCGGATCGAAATGCCGCGGTGGTACGTCATCGGAGAGCTCGGCGCGCTCCAGGCAGATGACTTCACTAAACCACTTATGCTGCGGAAGCAGGTGTCCGGCATGGAGACGGAGACGACCGTTCCCCTGCTCAAAGGGAATTGGAGGAGTTTCTACGAGAACGTCGCCGATGCTCTTGCTGGTCGGTCAGAGCTGGAGGTCACACCGGAACAGCTGATCCCGCAGATTGCTATTTCGGAGGCGGCGTATCGTTCCGTGGAGGCGAAGCAGGTTGTGCCGGTCGTGTTCTAGTCCACGGCCGGAACGAGGTCCTTCTTGGCGAGTACGTTTCCCTTTTCATCGATCTCATATACGATCGGCACACCGTTCGGAATGTTCAATTCCAGGACCTCGGCCTTTGATAGGTGGTCCAATTCCATCACGATGGCCCGCAGGCTGTTTCCATGCGCCGAAATGAGAACTGTTTTGCCGGCCGTAACATCTGGGAGGATGACGCTATTGAAATAGGGCAGCGTGCGCTCGGCGGTATCCTTCAAGCTTTCGCCTTTCGGGGGCGCTATGTCGTAGCTCCGACGCCAGAGCTTCACCTGCTCGTCGCCGTACTGTCTCGCAACTTCCGCCTTGTTCAATCCCTGGAGGTCACCGTACATACGCTCTCTAAGAGCCTTATCCTTGCGCATCGGGACGTTTTCTTGACGAGCGGCGCGGAGTGCGATCGTAAGCGTGTCGATGGCACGGATGAGGTCTGACGTATACGCGACATCGATCTTGAAATCCCGGAGCAGCCGCCCTGCCTCCTCCGCTTCTCGTTCCCCCTGCGGCGTAAGCGGGACGTCGATCCATCCGGTGAAACGATTCTCCAAGTTCCAGGTGGATTGTCCGTGGCGCAGTAGGATCAGAGTCCCCATAGATATTACTCCTAATGTTCAGCCGCGGGCAGGGCTGGAGGCCGTGCGGAATTATACCAGATGGGACCCTCAGCGGTTGACTTCACGAGATGAAATCGCGCATACTAAGCGCGTATCGGCAAAGAGTATTGCTGAGTTCGGTTCGTAGTCGAATAGGTATGTAGCGACGCGGGCGTCGTCCAGGGAGTTTGACGGCGCCTTTTTTGTCGTCCGGCTAAAGTTGGCCGGCATTGGGGCGCCCGCTCGGGCGCCCTATATTGTTTCATGGAGGAACGAGATGGAGTTACTCATTCAGGAATCGCGCGCCTCGCCGCGCGGGGGATAGTGCAAGGATGCGCTCCCTGGATCTCGCAAAACATCGCATACAGGGAGGAAACGAATGAACGGAAAGGTTTCGAGCTTGCACATTGTGCTGGCGGCGATCACGCTGGCCGGGATCGCCTTTGTGGGACGGAGCTGCGTATCAGCGCACGCTGCCCGGCATGGACGGATCTCCGCAACGGAGATCGTTCGGAGCGCGGAGAGATTGGGCAGGATAGCTGTTCCGAAGACGGGAGTTATCTACACGAATGTCGAGGGGCGCTGTTTATGGCGCCAATCCCGGGTGGTCGGAATGATCTGGTGTGCGCAGTCGACCGATGCTCGGGGAGATGATCTGGCGTATACGGTCTGGGATGCCGAGACCGGCGAGCCTCTCTTAGCCAGCATTCAAGCCAGGCAGGCAGATACCGGTGAGCCGATTGCACGAAGATCGGCTTTGCGGGAGGCCGGCTACTGGCTCCGCCAGCTGGAACCGGGGCGATCGGCTGCCCGCTGGAAGCTGAACGGGACTGCCGAAGCGCTTGGGGATATCTGGAGGGTCCCCTGCCGTTCCGCGGATCGACAGGCGATCATCACGATAGACCGATCGAGCGGCGACCTTATTACCGCGGCGATAAGGCGCGGCTAGTAGCTGGAACCTGTACCGGGCGGCGACGGGAAGCCAGAACCTCCCGTTCCGCCTTGGTACTTTGAGCCGGTCTGCGACATCACCTGACCGTCCTTTCGAATAGTGATATTGACGGTAGGGGCCGGCTGGCCGGGACCGGTGGGGATATTCATGCTGACCTTGTACTCGAGAACAATCACGGAGTCGTCCGAGTCCGGCGCCGGTTTGTGATAAGTGAACGCAGGGCCGTTCGGGTTCTTGCTATAGTGAAGACCGCTTTCGCTCGTCACATAGTTCGGAATAAGCGCGGATAGCTTGTCCGGGTATTTTCCCTTCTCTTTGTGGTACCTCTCAAGGGCGTTCCAGACAACTTTGATCTCCGTCGTCGCTCCCTGCGCTTCCTCCATGCTCTGCATCACGTTCTTTACGATCGGTGAGCGCATGAACAGGAACCCGCCGACCACAACGGCGATGACGGCCAGGGAACAGCCGATACCACACGTCAATGCGCCCCATTTCCAACAGCCGTCGCTGCTGCGCGGCGGGGGCGGGGGCGGCAGAACGTCACTCATGATGTCCTCCTGGATCGGTGAAAGGGACCGGAGAGATTACGGCGCGCGGCATGGCCCGGTTTCGGGTGACTCCATCTTACTGATTTTATGCGAACGCGTCAACACGTCGCCTCAGTCGGCCGGCTGACCGGCGGTGGGATATACTGGATATGTGAAGCGCCGGAAACGTGAAACGAGCCTGCATCGCACCGTTATCCTGGTCTTGGGGACGCTGGTGGTTATCGCCATGGCCGTCGGCAGCGCGCTCAGGCCGTGGGTGAGGATGTCGCGCCGCTCCGACCTGTATGGCGCCGAATCCCAGACAGGTATTGCGACCGTTACGGCTCGGTTCGGAGCGAACTCAAACGTGATTGGCGACACCATCAAGCCTTGGGCCCAGGTGAGATTTCACGGCAGGCTGTATCCGGTCCATGAAGCGGTAGACATCGAAAAGCTGCATGACGGCGATTCCGCCCGGATCACCTACAGGACTGGGAAGAGCGGGCGGATATACGTCGACCGTGTCGAGCCGTTGGAGTAATGGAGTAGTGGAGTAGTGGAGTAATGGAGTAGTGAAGTAGTGCAGTAGTGGAGTGTTGGACAGTACTCCATCAGCCACTACTCCATTACTCCGTCCTTATTCGAGCGGGCCGGTTTCCGGGGTGATGTGGCGGCCCGTCCGGAATGATTCATATGCGGCGAGGCAGGCCGAGAAGTTGTGGACCGAGCAGTGGTGGGTGAACGGAAGCCGCTCATCTCCCCGAACGGCCGCTGCGATCTTTGAGAACGGTGTCCGGGTCTCCGCTGGAGGGTCGAGTTTCTGCGTTTGACCTCGTTTTGATACCAAGAATCCATCTCCATCCGGCGAGAGACTGCCCTCTGTACCTATGTATCGGTCAAATCTCGTCCCGACGTCGGCCGTCCAGGTGTCTTCAAGTACTGCCGTGAAGCCGTTGGTCAGTCGGAGCCAGGCAAGGCCATAGTCCTCAAGGGCGAGATCGGTATGGCGCTTGTTTGCCATCGTCGCGCTGACGGATTCGACCTCCCACTCCATGATCCATCTCACCTGATCGACCGCATAGATGGCATGGTCGATCCACGCGCCGCCCGGCGCTTTCTCCGGATCGAGCCACCAGGAGTCGCCCTGCTGGTCCGGCCACGGCTGCGGCAGGCCGCCGTGGGCGACGTGGTAGAAACTGATGGGCTGACCGATCACGCCGTCGCGAAGGATTCTTTTCAAGAACTGACTCCTGGCCGTCAAGCGGTGGGAGACTTCGAACGAAGACCAGATCACGCCCGCCTCTTCCGCGGCGCCTGACATGGCGACCGCATCCCCCAGAGTACGGGCAGGTGGCTTTACGCAGAGGGTAGGCTTTCCTCGGCCAAGCGACGCCAAACACACGTCCACATTTTCTGCGGTCGTTACAAACGAGAACACGAGCTCAATAGCCTCGTCATCGAGCAGCTCGAGGTAGTGGGAAGTAGCCCGATCTGGGGTGTACTTCTGGCGCGCTTCTTCCAGTCTCGCGGGGTTGTTTTCCGCAAGGCCGACGAGGCGCATTCCGGGTTCCGCGATGACCTGATCCAGGACACTGAAGGCGGAGTACCAATGGTCGAGGCCGATGACGGCAACTCCAATAGGTTCGGGCATGTGTTGTCCAGTCTCGATTCTGAGCCAAATCCTGGGCGCGATTTGTGTTGTACAGGGACAACTAGAGTAGGTGTATGAGTAAGATCTCTTATTCCGCGACCACTGGATTGGTCAAAGTGCCGAGTCCCTCGATCGTTACGCTGACTTCATCTCCCGCCTTCAGCAGAACCGGCGGGTTGCGGAAGATGCCTACGCCGCCGGGGGTGCCGGTGGTTACGATGTCTCCCGGCTCCAGCGTCACCACATCCGAAAGGTAGCTCACCAGGTAGTAGACCCCGAAGATAAGGTTGGAAGTGTTTGAGTCCTGCATGACATTGCCGTTCAGGGTAAGCCCGATCTTGAGATTGTGCGGGTCGGGGACTTCGTCGGTCGTCACGAGGGCGGGGCCGGTCGGGGCGAACGTATCAAACGTTTTGCCGCGTACCCACTGCTTGTCGCCGAACTGTATATCCCGAGCAGAGACATCGTTCAGACACATGAAGCCGGCGATGTGATCGCGCGCATTGGCCTCGTCGATGTGCTTTCCACGTTTGCCGATGACGAACGCAAGCTCCGCCTCATAATCCACTTGCGTGCTGATTCGGGGCAGGACGATCGGAGCGCCGTGGCTGTTGAGGGCAGAAGGGAACTTGGCGAAAATGATGGCCCGCTCGGGGAGCGGCTGGTTCTGCTCCGCGCAGTGGTCGCGATAGTTCTGGCCGATGCAGATGATTTTTTGTGGGTCGCCTACAGGTGGAAGGAGGGTTGCCGATGCCAGCGCATGGTTGATAGACCGTCCGTCAAAGACTTCGTCCGGGTGATCGACCGCATTCGCGATGGCAGCTTCCGCCGAGTCCCGAGCTGCCGATCCTGCCGCCAAGAAGTCCCGCATTGATTGAGGGATGCGTATCTCGGAGTCCCGAATGGCCATGTCGGGATCGGCGCCGTCGGCCACCGCCCATGCCGCGCGAGCGAGGGCCAAATCGACGATTCTCTCTCCAACGATCGCCCCTAATCGTTCCGCCGAGCCGTTCTTGAAGCGAACCAGCTTCATTCAAGTCCTCCGTCCAGTGATTTCATCGCCGATTCGTACGCGGCACGGGTACGCCCGTCGAAGCAAACGAAAATGATTTTTTCAGGTATGGAATTCTCTTCCAGGAACGTTGAAACCTCCCTGACCGCGATGTCGGCAGCCCTGCCGACGGGAAATCTATAGATACCTGTGCTAATCGCGGGAAACGCGATTGTATTCACGCCGTTTTCATTGGCGAGATTCAGCGAGTTTCGGTAGCAGGCGGCCAGCAATTCATCCTCCGAATGCGCGCCGCCATGCCAGACCGGCCCGACCGTATGGATCACCCACTTTGCGGGAATGAGATGCCCTCCGGTGATGCGCGCTTCGCCGGTCGGACAGTTACCGATCCGGAGGCATTCCTCCAACAGGCCTGAACCTGCAGCTCGGTGGATTGCTCCGTCAACGCCCCCGCCACCGAGCAATGAAGAGTTGGCGGCATTCACGATTGCGTCAACGGGGAGTTTGGTGATGTCTCCGTCGACGATCTCAATGCGGTCTTTCATATCATGACGAGCTCCGGTTGACCCTCAACTAGCAAAACCCTGCCCCCAAATCCATGCAGCCGGATCGTCTCATAATCGTGTCCGGTTTCGCTCGCCCAGTACGAAATGAAGACGAGCGTCTCGGTCCCGTTGTTCGCCACGCGGTGGGCCGTTCCGGACGGCACATGATGGACCGATCGAGGCCGCATGCGCTCGATGATGGTCTCGCGGCCTGTACTCATAAGCACCAGCGCACCTTCACCCGATACTGTGACTTCGAGCTCCGGCCGGTCCTGGTTGGCATGGAAATGGCCGCGGGTCATGAAGTACTCATCCCCCACCCTGCCGGCGGACAGGAACGTCGTTGCACAACAGACCGCGCCTGCCTGTCCCTCCGGTACCGGTTCGTACGACTCGACGCGATATACGATCGTATCCTGGTCCATGGCCGATCGTGCGATCTCGTCTGCGAAGTATCCTGTTAGCGCGCCAATCGTACGGAAGCTGTGCGTAATTTCAGCGCCGGAAAGGTGACCCGAGTGGGGATCTAGAGTTACGGACATGACTTTAGTGGATTCTTTGAGCACCGTCGGACGCACGGCAAACATAAATAGTAGTCTCCAGGCCAGTCGCCCGCCTATATTCCGCGGACACTCGATTTCGAAAGCATTCCACCTCTGTTTCGGCTACAAGGCTGATCGTACATCCCCCGAAGCCCGCTCCTGTCATGCGCGAGCCAAAGCACCCATTGACTCCGCGCGCCGTTTCGGAGAGAGCGTCCAGCTCCGGGCAGCTAACTTCATAATCCTCTTTGAGAGACCGATGAGAGTCGTTCATGAGCCGGCCGAATTCGGATATATCACCATGACGGAGAGCGGCAATTCCATCTATCACTCGTTTGTTTTCCGTCACGACATGCCTGGCCCGTCGGTAGACCGATTCCGGAAGCTCTCCTTTGTGCTTCTCCAGGTCTTCGAATGTGACGTCTCGAAGAGCAAAGATTCCGGGCGAGGATGTTTGGAGCATCCGAACGGCTTCCTCGCACTCCTTGCGCCTCTGGTTGTATTCGGAGTCGACGAGTCCACGCCGTATATTCGTGTCCGAGACCACGATGGAAATCTGCGGCGGCAGCGGTATTGCTTCCCAGCCCAGCGATCGAGTATCGATCAAGAGTGCATGATCCTCGCGTCCGAGCGACGAAATGAACTGGTCCATAATTCCGCAGTTTACGCCGACGAACTCACGCTCGGCCCGTAGGCAGACCTGCGCGCGTTTAACGGGATCCAAGTTGAAATCGGCCGCAGCCTCAAACGCGAGGCAAGCACTCATTTCCATAGCTGCCGACGACGAGAGGCCGCTTCCGATTGGCACAGTCCCGTCGACAACCACATTTATTCCGCGCAGATCATTACCTTCGACTTGAAGTATCTGGGCAACGCCACGGATATAGCTACTCCATGGGGCGTTCGGATCTAGTTCTAGGTTATCGAGGGAGAAAGTGGCGGACTGATTGAATGAGACCGAAAACGCACGGACTTGGCGATCACGTCGCACCGAGCCCGCCATGACAATGTAGCGGTCGATAGCTGCGGGGAAGACAAAGCCATCGTTGTAATCGGTGTGTTCGCCGATGAGGTTGACTCGCCCAGGCGCCCGAACAACGAACTCGGGAAGTACCCCGAAAAGATCGTGGAATTTTGTTCGAAGGTTTGCTGGCTCGTTCAACGGGGCGGTATTACTCAAAGCGTTCGAGAATGTGAGTCCGTTTCAGGTAGGATCCGCTCTTACTAAACAGCCCACTCCTCCGTGCCCTCTATCCCAATTGGTGAAACCGTGATGCCACATCCTTCCAGGAACCGTAAACCGCGGTCGAGGGCCTCTTTCTCACCCGTAAGCTCGAGCACGATGAATCCGCCCGTATGCACGTCGATATTTGCCCGGCGTATATTGGGGATCAGCCCGTAATCCATTACGAGGTGATATAATACCGGTTCTTTCACCCGCTCGAGCGGATAGCTAAGCTGCCCGCGAATCGTCTCTTTTTCAACGCTCATTTCGCACCTATTCAACCGGCTTGGCAAGCGGCTTGATGATCTCGGACAGGATGTCGGGTTTCGAGGCGTCGCGCTCCAGGTGTGGATAGCACTCCCCTCCATGGTAGTCTACCCTGTAAGTCTTGTAGAAGTCCGAGTTTTCCACGAGAAGGTCAAGAGGGTCCACGCGAGTCTTGCTCTCCTTGATCGCGGCGCGGAGAACATCCAGTGTGAACTTGCGGCCGTTCACCGCAACAACCTTCATGCCGGGGCTTAGTCCGGCCTTTTCTGCCGGATGACCGAATACGACGTCTCCGATCGCTCCGTCATCCTTCACCTGCAAACCGATTGAATACATCGCGTTAGCGACCTTGTCATGGTCCTCCGTAGCCCGGAATTGGTCGCTCTGTTTGTCTGAATACCCAAGCTTCCACCCGCCGAGCTCGATTCCGCCCAATGGCGCACGGGGGTTTGTATCGAAGACGCGTTTCTGGAGGAAACCGCGCCAGTCGTAGGGTGCCACTCCATTCAGCCCGCTTATCACGTCGTCCAATGCGTATGGCTTTACGGCGGGGCCGCCGCTCTCACCGCCGTGAAACGCGCGGCAAAAGTCATTGAGTGAGCGCTTACCCTGCGTCTGCTGCCGAATGATCGTATCGGCCTCCAACCAGATAAGAGTGCCTTCCGGGTAGAAATCCACCCCCCTCCGCCACGATCCCCATTCCTGCGGACCGGAATACAGCACCTGCGCGGCAGTGGCCGTATCGGAAAGTGGCCGCCACGCGCGCCCGGACGTGGCTTCCATGGAAGCCGCGGTGGCCGCGAGCGTGTCGCGGAACAACTCCGCGCTAATAAACCCGCTTCGCGCAGGCAGGATATCTCCAAGGTAGTTTGTCAGTCCTTCGTACGCCCAGAGCAGGTCGCCCTTCATCGGAGTGGAGAAGTCACCGGTTGCCAGTCCGGCCGGTCGGCGATACTTACCGTTCCACGAGTGGACGTACTCGTGCGAGAGGAGCATGCCGAGCCAGACTCGAATGTCTTTGTTGGTGAGTGAATCCTCTGAGGTGCGATCGTCGCTCGACTCGTGGTGCTCCAATCCGAATTGTGAGACGTGGTCGCTGAGAGTGAGGAGCCACTTATAGCCGTTGTAGTGCCGCGCCCCGAAAAGGGCGCCGGCTTCCGCGACAAGCTGCCTGGCCGCCTTTCGCAGCTCCGCGGGCATTTCGATCGATGCCGCGCTGTCGCCCGCAAGAAAAATGTCGTGTTTCCGCGATCCGTCGCTGCCTAAATCGACGGACTTCAAGAATTCGCCGGACAGAACGGGCGAATCGACCAGCGTCGTCAGCGAGACCGGCCTAAAACTGATTCGTTCGCTTGAGTCCTGCTCGACCGGCAGCGCGGTCCCGTACTTCCAGCCCTTGGGAAGCTTCAGACTTGCGGAAACCTGAACTTCATCCGACTTCTTACCCTGCGGATAGAGCAGGACGGTGTTCCAGCTCAGGATCGCTAGATGGGCGGTCGCCGACGCGGTGTCCGCGAATCCGTTCTTCGATGTTGGGGAGAGATAATCGAGATCGACTTCCACCGATGTGGCTCCGGGAGGAACATCGCAGTGTAACGTGTGCATATCGACTGAATCTCGCCGCCAGGGGATCACCTTTCCGCCTGCGGTAAAGCGCAATCCGGCGAGGTTTACGATCGGACCGGTAGGACCGTGCTCCCCGGGCAGCCATTTCGGATATGAGAGCGCGAGAGGGCCCGGCTTTGCAGGAATGGAAAGGTGGGCGTGAAATATCTTGCGGGTCGCTTCCGTCGCGTCTACCTGGAGGACGATAGGACCCGTTTGGGCAATTGCGGTTATAGTCGAACAAACCCACAGATAGACGGCGAAGAACAGCGTCCTGACGCAAAAACTGGACATTGAAATACCTCGTGGAACGACGGATTCCGGCGACTAAAGTCGCTGCTGCACATGACAAAGTCGATCTTCAGCGACTAAATCAACAATTGGAAATGGATCAGCTCGACGCTTCGTTGACTTCCCGCGCGGCACGGTTGCCAGACTCCAGCGCGCCCTGCATCCAGCCCGGCCAAGCGCTCGCATGTTCACCGGCGAAATGGATTCGGCCCTCGGGTTTTGCAATGCTGGGCATTAGCGTTGTGATCTGACCCGGTTTGAACCAGGCGTAATCTCCCCGAGACCACTCGTCATCGTCCCAGCACTTCGACGCTCCGACCTCATAATTCGCTCGGATCCCTGGATAGACCTTTTCCATATACTCCATTACAAACGATATCCGGTCCGACTCCTTCATTGCGGCAGCCTTCCGCGCCTGAGCCCCCGCCATGTAGGATTCCAGGATACCGTGGGTGCCGGCCTGCATGGAAGTCGGTTCCCACAGCCACATGATGGGGAGGTCGGTGTTGGCGTTCGTGGGAAGCTGCTGGTCGTTCCAGAACCTTGTCCGTGATTGCAGATATACCCGCGAGATCGAAGTATACGGAAGCTGGTCGACCGCGGCCCGTTTCGTGGGGGAGAATGCAGGAGACACTTCCATTCTCCGGAGCACCGAGAATGGGATGGCGCAGATAACCCTATCACCGCTGATTTTGCGTGCTTGCCCCGCCTGTTTATAGATGACCTGGACTTTATCGGCGGTCTGTTCGATACGGGTGACTGCCGCGTCATACTGAACTCTCGACTTCAATCGCGACGCAAACGCCTTGGGGAGTTGATCGTTTCCACCTTTGATGGCAAACGTTTCCGTTTCGTTCTTGCGGAGCGAGATGTCCCGCAGGAGGCCGAGAGCCGATGATTGATCGATCCCGTCGCCCCAGAGGTCGAGATAGCCCATTCGAAGGAGAGCGACGGCATCAGGAGAGGCGCCGCGGCTTCTCAGAAATTCGGCCATTGTCATCTGGTCGTATTTCTTGAGCTCTTCCGGCGGCCAGCGAGGTGACTCTGCGTTCGAAATCGTATTTGCCACGGCGCCGATGTACTTCCGCCATAATCCGGCGGGACCAATAGCCTGTTCCTCCGGTCTGAGATCGAGGTCCCATTCGAACGCCTGACCCTCACGGGCGATATAACGCTTATTCCGAATGTAGTACATCTCCGCTGCCCCGCGGCTGAAGAGGGTAACGAGGGGAAGCTCGAATTTGCGGACGTACCGCATGGTGTAGGTGTGGTGGGCCGGCACGAAGAGGGCCCCGGCTTCGGCGTACAACCCATTCGTAAAGGGTTCGCGCAATGTGAAGACGCGACCGCCTGAGCGTGTACGGGCTTCGAGCACAGTAACTTCGTGGCCCGCCTGGAAGAGCTCGTACGCGGCTGACAGCCCCGCAAGCCCCGCGCCAATGATTACAACGCTCTTGGCTTCCCCGTGTCGCTGCAGCGTCTGGGATGGGCTGTCTGTGCCAATCGCGGCAAGGGCGATCGAGCCGATCGCCGTGCCGGAATAGCGCAGGAACTCGCGGCGGGTGAAAGGGGTGTGCATTAGTTTCTCCTAAAGGATGCGACCAGTGAAGTCCTTCACGTAAGAACGGTCGCTAATTGGACGTAGGAGGACCACGCCGGGGTTACCGGTGGATTGCAGAGTCCGGAGGGCTTCGGGCTACCGCGCATACCGGTCGTAGAAGAGCGAATCGTAGAGGAGCTTGCCGATATAGAGAACGGCCACCACGCCAACTATGCCGTTCTTCAGACGCAGCGGGATTGCCTCCGAGGGACTCGGCAGGAGAGCCAGAATCCAAAAGACCACTACGCTGAGACTACATTTGTAAAGAAATCGCCGCATGGCTGAAAATCGTAATTCGTAGTTGGTTAATCGTAACAGTTGAGGCTAAGAGACAGATATTATTTCGCTTTACGGATTACTCATTATATGCCAAGTCTGCCGCGAAAATAGCCGATCGTTCGCTGCAAACCGTCTTCCAGGGACACTTTAGGCTCCCACCCCAGTATCTCCTTCGCCTTTGCGATGTCGGGACGGCGCTGTTTGGGATCGTCCGAAGTCGGAAGAGGCTGGAGAACGATCTCGCTCTTGCTTTTCGTCAGCCGCTTGATCTCCTCCGCGAATTCCATCATAGTCCGTTCCGTCGGATTTCCGATATTCATCGGGCCGGTATACTCTGACGTCATCAGTCTCCAGAACCCCTCGATTAGATCGCTACTGTAACAGAACGATCTCGTTTGCAGTCCTGTCCCGTACACCGTGATCGGTTCGCCCCGCAGTGCCTGCCCGATGAAGTTGGGGACGACCCGGCCGTCGTCCAGCCGCATTCGTTCGCCGTACGTGTTGAATATCCTGACGACCCGAACTTCTATACCGTGGAACCTGTGGTAGGCCATTGTCATTGCTTCCGCAAACCGCTTCGCTTCGTCATAAACGCCGCGGACGCCCACGGGATTGACGTTGCCCAGATACTCTTCCGTCTGCGGATGCACGAGCGGGTCGCCGTATACTTCCGATGTCGACGCCAGGAAGAACCGTGCGCCCTTTGCGCGGGCGAGCCCCAGTGCTTTGTGCGTGCCCAGAGCATTGACTTTGAGAATTTGGATGGGCTTCGTTGGAAAGTCGACCGGGCTGGCCGGTGAAGCCAGATGGAAGATGTAATCGACGGGGCCGTCGATGTAGAGGTATTCGGTGACGTCGTAATTGACGAACCGAAACGCGGGATTGCCGATATGATGCGCAATGTTATCGGTACTCCCCGTAATGAGGTTATCGAGAGCGACAACCTCCAGCCCTTCGGCAAGCAGGCGGTCGCATAGATGGGAGCCAAGGAAACCGGCGCCTCCGGTTACGATTGCGCGAGACATCCATCCTCCTGATTAAGGTATCGGTCAGCAATACGGACAAACAGATCGACGCCAATGGGGAGAGCGTCGTCATTGAAATCGAAGGTGGGCGTATGGAGCGGCGAAGTATCTCCCAAGCCCAGCCGGAACATCGCTCCCGGGGCATGGTCCAGATAGACGGCAAAATCCTCGGCGCCCATGGAGGAGTGCGGAACTTCAAGAACGTTCTCTGGCCCCAACTGATTCCTCCCAACATCTCTAATCAGATCGGCGATCTGAGGATCGTTCAAGACAGGTCCACTGCCCTCACGAAATCGGATATCGCACGTCGCTCCCGCAGCCGCGCATACGCCCTCGGCGATGCGGCGAATTATGTCTGGTATGGTCTTGCGCACTTCAGCGGAAAGGGTCCGAATGGTACCCGCAATGCGCGCGGTTTCCGGGATGATATTGTAGGCCGTTCCGGCGTGGAATTGAGCCACCGTGACGACCACCGGCTGGTTCGGATCGATTTCACGGCTGGATATGTTCTGCAAGGCCCCGACGAGCTGCGCACCTACCACGATCGGATCGACGGCCGTGTGCGGGTAGGCGGCATGGGCGCCTTTGCCATTAATTGCGATATCGAACGTATCGGCCGATGCCATCATTGCGCCGTCCCGAATACCGATCTGTCCGAGAGGAACCTGCGGCCAGCCGTGCAGCGCAACGATCGCGTCGATGCCGTCCATCGCGCCGTCGGAACACATTTTCCTGGCGCCGTCGACAGTCTCCTCTTCGGGCTGGAATATGAATCGGACCGAACCTGAGATCGATTCGCGGTGCGCGGCGAGGACTTCGGCTGTACCGAGCAGGATGGTGGTATGGCCGTCGTGGCCGCACGCGTGCATAACGCCTGGATTGGAAGAGCAGTACGCCAGATCGCTCTGCTCCTGAATGGGCAGGGCGTCCATGTCCGCTCGGATGGCCAGCGTCCTTCCGGACCGGCCACCCGATAGGCTTGCAGTAACGCCGTTTCCACCGACACCTGTGTGCACATCCAGGCCAAGTGCGCGCAGCCGACCCGCTACGAATTTGGCCGTCGACTGTTCAGAACCGCTGAGCTCCGGATGGCGATGAAGGTGATGCCGGGTCTCGATTAGCTCCGGCCGCTTGTTCACCGTGATTAGAGGCTTTCGGGAATCCATAATGCTGCGTTAATGTGCCGGACCTGAGTCTCGTGGTATGGCGGCGGGAAGCTCCGATAGATTCCTTATTGCCGTTGGGAATTGGGCTGGTGAATTGGACTTCATACAGGCTTGAATCACCCGCGCTCCGGCTTCTTCCGCCCAATCCAGGCACATCACCTGATCGTCCAGCACGACCGCCCTGTCGGGACGAACGTCGCACACCCGGAAGATTCGCCGGTAGAACTCCGGTCCCTCCTTAGGACAATCCACGAGGTCGGGGCCGAACTTTGTCTCAATGGAGGAGTCCAGGCCCGCGCCGATGAGCGCCGCATGTAGATACCGCGATCCCCAGGACGATGCCATTTGGACCTTAACGCCTAAATTGCAGACATCAGTCAGCGCTGCCTCCGCGCCCGGCAGCGGGGCTCCGCACGTTGTGAGCGCATCCCATTGAAGCCTATCGGCAAGCGAGACGGCAGTCTCATTAAGCGGCAGTTTCCGATTCATCGCGTCGAACAGCTCCGTGACGATCCTGGCACGCTCCTGCTCGGCCCAAGCCGCAAATCCAGGCTGGGGATTATTGCCGAACTTCGTCGCATATCGGTCGAGACTCGCGGCGATCGCGGCAGGCAAAAGTGACGCCCAGTCCAGCTTTCGTCCGCCGAACTCGCCGCTCAACAGAGTCGCAAGTCGGGCTACATATTGCCCGCCGAGCCCCACGAAATCGCTTAGAGTGTCGTCAAAATCCACGAAGAGTTGAATTATGTCAGACATCGTTGTCGTCTGTCTTCGGAAGTATTCCGTGAATGATACATCGGTTCTTGAACTCCCGCAATGCAGCACGTTTCTCTTCGTCAAGGTCGTATTTCATGATGTTCGTAAAGTAATCGCGCACACGATCTACCGGCAGATCCAGTCTCGTGGACCACTCCTGGGCGAGCGGCTCAAGCCGGCGTATGCCCCACTCCCTCGCGTTCAGGAGGAGATCATTCACCTCACCAGATTCTGCTCGTGCGAGCCAGGCGGCGTATACGAATGGCATTCCGGTTAACGATTTCCATGCTTCGCCCAGATCCATGATGTAACGAGCCGGCGTGTCGAAAAGCTTTAAGTCCCCAATTAATAGTGCGGCATCACACCTCGAGAGCATAGCTTGTAGATCGGGTGAATGGCGAATGTACACCGGGTATATGCCATGCAGCTCGTTCAGCAGAATTCGAATGAGCGCTGTAGACGTTAGGGAACTGGTGTCCAGGGCGACGGACTTGATCTGCTCAAACGGAACTCTGGAGAATAGCCGGACACTCTTCACCGGGCCGTCCGCTGATACCGATACCCCCGGTACCAGGCTCAAACTCGGGCTCCGGAAGAGCTCAAACGTCGAGAGCAGGGCCACATCCAGCCGACCATCGCGCAAACCGTCCGCCAGGAGTGACGGAACCTCATAAGCAAGGTTGACGTCCGCTTCACATGCTTTGGAGTGAAGCCACGCCACCAACGGTTTAGCGTTCAGGTAAGGAACGCATCCAATCCGTATGGCTTCCATCAAGGCCTCACAACGCGGTCGAGAATAACGAACGCGAGCAATGCAACACTAATCCAGCCGTTAAGAGTGAAGAATGCGAGGTTGACCCGGCTGAGATCGGTCGATGAAACAATAGACTGCTCATACAGGATTAGCGCTGCCGCGACGGCGACGCCGACATAGTAGAGGACATGGAGACCCATCAGTACGCCGAATGCCATCAGAACGCAGATCATAATCACGTGCATCAGTCTCGAAATAGCGAGCGCCCGTGAAGCGCCGATAGCAGCAGGCAATGAACGAAGTCCGGCCCGGCGATCGAATTCGACGTCCTGCAGGGCGTAGATGATGTCAAAGCCCCCGATCCAGAGCGTGACCGCAGCCGCGAGAAGAAAAGGCGGCGGGTCGAATCTCCCGGTCACCGCGAGCCAGGCGCCCACCGGCGCGATACCGATCCCGAGACCGAGAAGCAAGTGAGACAATGGAGTAAAGCGTTTCGTGTAGGAATATCCCAAGATTGTCAGAAGTGCCACCGGCGAGAGCGTGAGGCATAACGGATTGAGCTCGTAAGCAGCCAGCACAAATAGACCGACCGCAGCCAAGGTGAAGACCATCGCGTGGGCAGTTGTCAATTCTCCCGTTGGGATAGCACGCGCGGCTGTTCGAGGATTCGCTGCGTCGAAACGGGCATCTACGATCCTGTTAAATGTCATTGCCGCGCTGCGGGCTCCAACCATTGCGACAAGAATCCACAAAATAGTACGCCCCGACGGAAGTCCATCCGGCAGGCTGCTCGATGCGAGGAGCGTGCTGATCAATGCGAACGGCAGCGCAAAGATCGTATGCTCGAACTTGATCATCTCCAATACAGTCCGGAGATGTGTCAGCGGGCGAAGACTCATTCCTCCGTGAACTGCCACTGCGGCGTTACCTCTTGTTGAATTCCAAGCTGCTGCAGGATCCGCGCGACCACCGTATCGACGGCGGCCTCGATCGACTGAGGGCGATAATAAAAACTCGGAGACGCCGGCAAGACGGTTGCGCCGGCCTCCGTCAGCAGGGTCAGATTACGCAGGTGGACCAGGCTCAATGGAGTCTCCCGGACGACTAGGATCAAGGGCCGTCGCTCCTTCAAGCAGACGTCCGCGGCGCGGGTTGTTAGGTCGTCGGATATTCCGTTCGCAATGCGCCCGGCCGTGCCCATCGAGCACGGCACGATCACCATCCCATCGTGCCGAAATGAGCCACTCGCCGGCGGTGAGAAGTAGTCTTTGCGGTCGACGATCTCTATATTCGGCGCCGACCGGCCGAAAAGTAGCTCGGGAGTTAGCTCGGCGGATGAGACTTCCCGATCCGTTTCGGTCGAAAGGACCTGGATTGCCTGCTCTGAGACCGTGAGAAAGATCCGCTCAAAGTACTTCGATGCCTGATCCAGAAAGCGGATCGCATAGACCGCGCCGCTCGCCCCGGTCATTGAGACGACGAGTCTTCCGGTTCTATCCATGATTACTATTGATTCGCTGCCTGCCATCCGAATTCATGCGAAACTCCACGTAGGCTGGGCTGCAAACGAACTGACTTCCGTTTTTCCGGAATTGTCGCCCTTATCCTCAGGCGTGACCTTATCGGTCGGTTCCGGACGATACCTCTGCGCCCATGCCCTGCAGACCTCGACGGACAAGTATCCGGTTATTGTACCGAGCACGGTGCCCGCAATTACGTCCAGCGGCCAATGGCTTGCGAGATAGATCCGCGACATCGCTACGATGAAAGCCATGACCCAAAGCACGATTGCGCCCCAGAACGCCTTTCGCTGTCGTCGATAGAGTAAAGTTACGACTGTGGCCATCGCCACGGAGGTCGTCACGTGACCCGACGGGAACCGCCTCACTCGGAGTGGATCCGTGCCCGGAACCGTGTAAACCTTCACGTTGAGCTGTCGTCCCGCTTGATGTTCGTGCAGATAAAACCAGTACGGACGCTCGCCGGGGACGACGCGCTTGATTGCGGTCGCGCATAAACCGCTCATTGCGACCGCTACCAACAGAGGCCCCGTCCACGAGCGGTGTGTACGTATGGCCGCGGGTATGCTTCTAAATCCCCTTTCCCACGATACCTTGCCGGTGCGTATCTCCAGATAGACCGCCGTCAGGACCACTGCGATCGCCTGGATCTGGCCCAGCCCAAAATCAGTGAGAGCAGGCATAAGCAGGTCCAGCAGTCGGCATTTCATGTGGTGGTTCAGGTACAGAAATGTCGAACGGTCCCACGCGACAAGCGCATCGTGAATGGTATCCATCACATCGCACTGGAGTAATGGAGTGGTGGAGTAATGGAGTATTGGCCCATTAAACCAGCACTCCGTTACTCCAATACTCCATTACTCCTCCCCACTAATCCAGTCCCAGCTTCGGCCACAGTGCGTCTACCTTCTGTTTTACCTCCGGCGACATCTCGATTACGTCCGGCCACTGACGATTGAAGCCCTCCGCCGGGAGTTTCTTCGTGCAGTCAAAGCCAACCTTCGACCCGAAACCCAGCGCACGGGAGCTGTGGTCGAGCACGTCGATCGGCCCCCGCGTGACGAGCATGTCTCGCTCAGGGTCGATATTGTTCGACAATCGCCAGATACACTCCCCGATGTCCTGCACGTTCACGTCGTGGTCGAAGACGAAGATCATCTTGGTGAACATCATCTGCCCCAGCCCCCACATGGCATTCATTATTTTGAAGGCGTGCCCCGGCCACCGCTTCTTGATGGAGACGAACGCCAAGTTGTGGAAGCAGCCCTCGACCGGCAGGTTTATATCGACCAGCTCCGGAAGCATCATCCGGAGGAGCGGCAGGAAGATCCGCTCGCTGGCCTTGCCAAGCCAGCCGTCCTCCATCGGCGGACGTCCGACGATCGTCGCCGGATAGACCGGACTCTTGCGGTGCGTCATGCAGGTTACGTGGAAGACCGGATACGGCTCCTCCAGCGTGTAATAACCGGTGTGGTCCCCGAACGGCCCTTCCGGCCGCCGCTCGCCCGGATCGACGTACCCCTCCAGCACGATCTCGGCATCGGC
>ORMF010101277.1_pt1 | contig 19227 bp, 18 predicted proteins | sample 1779871 | NCBI WGS metagenome assembly ORMF01 (sample SAMEA104232316, study PRJEB22302) | groundwater metagenome | biome: forest; feature: aquifer; material: groundwater | place: USA | collected 2011-08-07 | depth 5.4 m | reverse complement strand
TCGCCCATCCAGATGACGAGCGTGCTGTCCAGCATCTTTCGCTCGTCCAGCTCCTTAATGAGCGTAGACATGGCAGGGTCGAAGGTGCCCATGAGCTTCGTAGTCCGGTTAAAATTGTCCTGGTGGGTGTCCCAGCCGTCCAGAACGACTTCCACGAACTTCACACCCGTCTCAACCAATCGCCGGGCCATAAGACATCCACGACCGAAGTTGGTGTCGCCGTAAGCGGCCTTCACCGCGGCGGGCTCGTCGCTCAAGTCGAACGCCTTCAACTTGGGCGAGTGCATCATTTTGGCAGCTTTGGCATAGACAGCTCGCCGGCCCTTAACCTTGATGTCGCCGGTCTCCTCGGCAAACTGCTGCTCCATCATGTCCAGCGCGGCCGAACGCTCCTGGAATCGACCGATGTTCACATTCCGCGCATAGGCGATATTCTGCGGCGGCTGAGCGGGGTTCTGCACCACGAACGGCCCGTGCTGCACGCCGAGGAACGCAGCCCCGATGCTCGGGCCGCTGATGCTAACGAAATTCGGCAGGTCGAAGGCAGGATTGCCCAGCTCCTCGCTTACCCAGGCGCCGAGAGACGGGTGTGTCACACTGCCGGTCGGCGGATATCCGGTGTGCATTAGATACTGCGCCCGCTGGTGGTTGCCTTCCTTGCTGGTCATGCTGCGGATCACGCTGAGTTGGTGCGCCTGATCGGCCAGGCCGGGCAGGTGCTCACATATCTCCATACCTGAGGTCCGGGTCTTGATCGCCTTGAACGGCCCGCCGTTTGTAGTGCCGGGATGCGGATCGAACGTGTCCATGTGGCTCGGCCCGCCGTTCATCCAGAGGAGAATGCAGTTCTTGGCTTTAGGCGCGGCCTTGCCTTGGGCAAAGGCGGCGCGCGGGTCCAGCCACTGGGCCATGAGCACGCTGAACATCCCGCCTACGCCTACCTTCATGAATCCGCGCCGGTCGAGGGTCGTGGTCCACAGGTCTACCGGTCCCGGGCAACAGCCGAATTCCTCGCGGGTCCGCTCCTCCTCCAAATCCTGCAGCTCGTCAAGTTCTTTGCTCTTCGGATCATCGTATGGTGACATCGTAGTTCTCCAAATCTTATCCATGGAGGATTGGAGTGGTGGAGTAGTGGAGCGATGGGTCCCATCACTCCAGTACTCCGGTACTCCATCCCTCCTAGTGATTGAAAATGAACTCGCTGGAATTCAGCAGGGTCCAGAATAGGTCTTCGTACGCCTGTTGCGCGGCGGAGGGAGTTGCGTCGTTATACCGAACCATTCTGGCAAGCGGGTCGTTCGCTCCGCCCTTGCGCAGGCCCTGTTTGGCCTGCATGGCTTTGCGCATTTCCTGTCGATTAAGTGGACGCTCCGGAACGGAGTCCGTCACGATTGCGTCGCGAGGCTTACCCAGAAATGCGGTCCACTTGGCGACCTCCAGTGTCGTCGGCTTCCGTGAAAGCGTGCGCAAATAGAGCGACTCGATCTTCTGTGAGTCACCGCCTGGCGAATTCAGAACGTCCGCGAGCGCCGTCCCGGGAATGGGTGAAGCTCCACGGTTTACGAGCGTTCCGTTCAGCAGCATGAGCGCCTGCGGAATGGTTCCCTCGAAGTCCTTCTGCTCGCTCTCCTCGTCGGTATCAAACAGAAACGTGAATTGCCGATACAATTGGAACTTGACGGCGTCGAGGTTGCCTCCGGCGACCTTTTCGATGACGGAATTCATGTTCGTCGCGGTGACAAGCGAATCGAGCAGCTCCTCAGGTCCCATCGGCTTCAGCCGGAACCGCGCCCAATACTTGTTATCCGGGTCCACATTTTTGGCCTGGCCTGAAGACAGGTTATAAACCTGCGATGCAGTGATCTGCTTAATAAGATGCTTCAAGTCGTAGTCATGGGCGACGAAGTCGTCCGCGAGCGATTTTAGTAATCCGGGCAATACACCGGGGTTCGATGGCCGAAAGTCGTCGATGGGATCGACGAACCCGCGGCCCATGAAATGAGCCCACATCCGGTTGACGATGGCCTCGGCGAAGTACGGGTTTTCAGGCTTGGTCATCCACTCCGCCAATGCCTGACGCCGGTTCGGGCTGTTGGTGAAGTCCGTGCCGTCGAGCGCCGCAGGCTGGATACCGACATACTCATTGCGGCCCTGCTGCTTCTTCCCTCGCATTTGGACGAACGGCCGGTTGATATCACGCAGCTCTACTTTGCGCATCCGCCCCTTGGCCATATCGCCGACTGGAACCGGGCGCGCGTTCATGAAACACGCGGTGAACCTGCGAAAATCATCTTGCTTCCACTTCTCGATCTTGTGATCGTGGCACTGGGCGCACTGGATCTGTACTCCCAGGAAGTATTTCGATGCAGCGCCGGAAAGATCGGCCGGATTCTGGGTGTATTTCAATATCCAGTTCGTCGCGCCGTTTACTTTGCCGGCCTCTTTGGGATCGATCGCGGCTTCCTCCGCCATCCCTGGGCGCATCATCAATCCTACAGCCTTGGCATAACTCCCGCCCGTACTGTTCTGGCCGGATGCCGTGATGAGATCGTATACAAATCTGTTCCATGGAGCGTTTTTGGCGAATTCGGCGAACAGCCATTTCCGCCAGGCTACGCGGTCTATCTGGTTGGCCCTTACGTTGCGGCCCATGAGCACGTTGTCCCAATAGGTCGTCCAGTGAACCGCGTAATCTTCGCTTCTGAGCAGCGTATCGACTGCCCTTACCCTCTTGTCGGGTGACTTGTCCGCGAGGAACGCGGCAACGACTTCGGCGGTTGGAATTTTGCCGACTATATCGAGGTACGTCCGGCGCAAGAACCGCGCGTCGTCGACCGGCGCTGCCGGCACAACCTTATCGACGGTCCATTGGGCTCGCACCATCTGATCTATTTGTGCGGTGGTCAGTGCGGGCTTTGAATCTCCATAAGCCCGTACGCCGCATATTCCTGCGGCGATCGCGAATGTCGCGAGCTTCCACTTCATAGTAAGGATCCTCCGGGGTCGAATTCCATCTGTCCGCTTAGACGACTGCCCCAAGCGAATGTTCATTGCCCGTCATGGAACCACAATTCACGTCTATCTATCTCGCGAAATTGCCAACAAGGCGCGGCCGCGAGACCATCACGTTATTCCATATGTCCCGAGGTATACTGCGGCGTGGCGCGGATCACTAGGAAACGAAAGGCAATCAAGACGTGTCCGATCTCCGTTTCGAAATCGACGAAGACATCCGGAGGGCCTGGACCCTGCCGGGCCGATTCTATACCGATCCGCTCGTATTAGAGGCGTGCCGAGAGCGCATTTTTCGGTCAAGCTGGCAGTTTGTCGGAGACATGGAATTGGTTCGCGTTCCGGGCTCTGTATATCCGTTTACGCTTCTTGACGGATACCTGGATGAGCCCCTGCTCCTTACGCGGGACATCGACGATCGGCTGCACTGCCTTTCAAATGTTTGCACCCACCGTGGAAACATTGTCTGCGAGGGAGCCGGCGTCGAGCGCAGTCTTCGCTGTCGGTATCATGGGCGCCGATTTCGCCTGGACGGCACGTTCGAGCACATGCCGGAGTTCGCTGGCGTCGAAGGATTTCCATCCGAAGCGGATAACCTGCCGGAGGTCTCGCTCGAATCGATCGGCAAGTTCCTGTTCGTTTCTCTCGATCCCAACGAAGGATTCTCCCTATTGTCGAAGGAGTTACATGATCGTCTGGGATGGCTTCCGTTCGATAAGCTTACCTACGACGAATCGCGATCCAGGGAGTACCTCGTTAGGGCGAACTGGGCGCTTTACTGCGAGAACTTCCTCGAAGGCTTCCACATTCCGTTCGTACACGGCTCGCTGGACAAGGCACTAAACTATCAGGACTATCACGTCGAGACCTTTCCGCAATCGGTCCTTCAGCTCGGCATCGCCTCGAGCGGCACGGAGATGTTTACACCGCCCCTGGGAACGCCGGACCATGGCCGATCGATCGCTGCCTACTACTGGTGGCTGTTTCCGAATACGCTGTTCAACGTGTATCCCTGGGGAATATCCGTGAACGTGGTCCGGCCGCTGGCGGTCTATCGCACGAAGGTGTCTTTCCTTTGCTATGTGTGGGACTCCACCAAGCTCGACAAAGGTGCCGGCTCGGACCTTGATCGAGTAGAGCGCGAGGATGAGGCCATCGTGGAGACGTGCCAACGCGGGCTTGGTTCGCGGATTTACGGCCGGGGACGCTACTCCCCGACAAGAGAGCAGGGCGTGCACCATTTCCACCGGATGCTCGCGGCTGCGCTTGCTTAGGACGAACCGAGCTGCCCTGTCGATGCAGCTCTTTCATGTCCATCCACTCCTCCATAGTAAGCATTCAGCTCCCTCTCCCGCTAGTCTGCGGAAGGGTAGCAACTTCCTGAAGGGGAATTCTCGACGCTTGCTAGTGGGTCAATTTTCGACGCCTGCTGACAATTTTCGTTAGACTAAAGACAACATCATTCAACGCCATTTAATTTATCACGCTGAACAGTCTGTTCCGGCCGCCGCTGATCTGGAAACCGGGAGGAACCGTCCATGAACATCATGAGCGATTGATCAACGAGGCAAGTAGCCACTCTCCAATACTTCGCCAGTTTCATCATCGATCAATACTCGCATGCTCGCGCCTCGACTATTAGCGTTAGTGTGAACTTCCCACGTTCTTACGGCCTTGTTAAGCCTTCGGGCCCCGGGCTGGCAATGCACGGGCTCCAACCATGTCCAGCCCTTGCTTTCTGCGAGGCCCTTTGCGACAGCAACGGCTTCCTCCTTTGTCATCGTTGAGACCTAGTCTCCCACTTCTCACTCGAGAAGAATACGGAGAATCGCGAGCCTCCAAGCACGATACTTCCAATCGCCGTCCCTTCTTCCCTTAGCTGGGACACACTAACGTATCCGTTTGCCACAGGGAATCGTACTTCCAGTATGACGCCCTGTCTAAATCCATGCGTCCTGAACTGGGCAAACCCCTCAGCGAGCGCCTCTTCGAGGTATTGGATGAAGGCGGAACGTTGGTAGGCGGTAACGTTCATCTCGACCCGTAGCCGCAGTAGAGGGCCTGTCCGGGGTGTAAAGAATCGGTGGACAAGTTCGTGGTAAAGTGCAATCGACTTGTCCGCCAGGGAACCTCTCCTGCTGACTGTGATATTGCCCCACTGGTCGGTAAAACCCTCACCAGCGGGAAGCCTTAGTGTTCGTGTGATTGTAGGACGAGTCCCTGGCGCTGGAACAGGTCCAACGTCGGGCCGGGGATGAAACTGTACAATCTTTCCGCCGCGCGCGCTTGCCCGTGCTCGCACAGCCCGAACGTTGCTTCGCAGAAGAACTGCGGACACTGTTGCGATTCCGAGAATGTTCACTGCAGCGGCAAAATGCAGCGCCGCTCGGTTGAGATCCTCATCTGTTTCCGCGTTAACTGCAGTAGTCACAAACCCCAACAATTCGCGCGCACCATCGAAAACTTGCATTCCTAATGCCACAAATCCCGCACCGAGCAAAACAATATCGACATACTCACCAATTCCAATAAAATGAGCGCCCAACCAGGCGAGAAGAGTAGCCGAGATTATTACGATAGTAGCAGGGCTAAGTAATGCTTCTACTTGCTTGCGGGCTTCCTTGGGCAACATTGGTAATGAGCGCCGTATCGCTTCGGCAATCTTGGCATTCGGACTCTTGGACCCGAATATACGATTGATCGCTCCAGTAATTTCTGCCTTGACCCGTTGCTCAAGATATTCTCCTGTTGGTCCAGCGCCGAATAGGGGATTCTGATATGCCGGGGGAAGCGAGCCTCCCGGTAGCTGCAACTGCGATCCAGACGGATCGACGTAAACCGTCGGTTGGCCCCCCACATACTCATATCGAGGCTCCCCCTCAACTGGATCAACGCTCAACCAGTTACCCGTCTCATTGTTTAGCCATCTCGCTCGTACATATTCAAGCCCGAGATCCGGGTCGTACCAATAACCGAGTCCGGCCAGGTAAGTTCCGTTGCTGTAAACGGTCGGTTGACGAGTGGGCGTCGCCGATTGATTTGATTCGGACGGAGTTGAGGACATCGAGCTGGTTCCCACTAGCTAGGGGTTCATATCTGTCAGGCTGGTCTACTAGGTTGATTACAGGAATTCACGCTCAGCAGAAAACAAGCAATCGGAGAGGATTCGACACTGACATACCAACTTATGTCGATTCGACCGTAGTGTCCGCGCTTGCGAGTTGTTCTTTGGGACCTTGTACCGAAGAAAGTATCTCACCAGCAATAAGCGTACTGTCCGATGACAAAGGTTCAAGCATAACGAGTTTATTGGACCCTAACTTTCCACGCGCAGTGAGTGGATACTTCTCGATTAAGTGCAATTTCCATCGTGTTGCGGTCTTTCTCGATACCAGTTCCGTACCTGGATTCAAAACTCCATGAATTAGATCGTAGTCAACGATCACCCTGTTGTCTCGCGCTAGCGGCAACACTGATTTTATCTCGATTGTTGTCCCATTCGACGGTATTCCGCTTCCAGATCCTTCGTCCATTTGTTTAGCGCCCTTTTCAGACGTGCCATATCCTTCTCGGGCCATCCCCACCGCTCGCCTAGCCGGAGAAGCTCATTCTGCGCATCAATCTCTTGCAAGAGTGTAGCGTGCTCAGGTAGCTCTTTCGCGAACCCAGTTCGTTTATGCTGAACATAATGGAGAAGTTCCTCTAAAACCTCCTGCTTCGAGGGATTCGGACCGAACAGGAAAATGCCAGCCTTTCCCGGTGGAGCACCTGGATCCACCATATAACCTGCCCTAGCTCCCTTACTCTGAAGGAAGCTCAATGCGGCTTCAGAAAAATCGGTATATCCACCGCCCTCACGAATGCGGATACTCTCAAGAATCCTGATGAGCTTGTCCATCGGGAAGGGTTCGCTTCCCCCTTCAAGACTTCTAAGAATTCCTGACCGGCCGAGACGCTTTAGCCTTCGTGTGAAGTAATTCGAAACGATCTGTCTAATCTTCGTATCGGCCAGGCCAAGCCGAGATCCCTCTTCTCGCTGAATCCAGGAGATGCGATCTACTAAGGGTTGCACAGCTGAAGTAGCGGCGGTTCTCGTGTCTAGAACGGTCAGTATGTCTCCGGTCCTCGCTACTGGTAAGAAGCCAATCTCGGTGCTGAAGCTAAGTGCCACCTTAAAGCCGACAACTATGCCGACAACTGTTGCAATTAACGTACCCACGATTTGACCGCGATACTCGGGCGGAAAACTAATGGTGCTGATCTCGTGAAGGGCATGTCCGAGCCGCTTTTTTACGTAAGACCATACTCGCTCGATCGGACCGGAAATGGCTTCAAAAAGGAAACCAAGGATATCCGAAGCCTGTTGAACCAAAAATGGTCCATTAACACTGTTGTACAACCCTTCGATTATCACGCCAGCAAGGCCCGCTAGGAACTCGGGTACTTCACTTCCGTTTCTTGGCAGCAGGTTTTGCAGCCACTTCGGAGCGGAATCATACAACGCTTGCCAACCTGCCTCCAGATTTCTGAACCATTTGAATTTCCTCAAGAATCCGACCGCGTCAGAGGCCATACCCTTGGCCATCACAGACCCGAAACGCTTGCCAGGTTGGACAAAATCGACGTCGAAGTCATGTCTTGGTTTGTCTAGCGTTCGTAACATGCGTTCCCATAATGAGGGGTCATGTCCCCGCACTTTTCCGTCATGCGCAACTTGCGGTGCACGCTGGACCGAACCAGTGGTTATGTGTTGATACATTTGGTATGCGGTCAGATCATCCAGTGTCTGTGTTCCACTCGGATCTACTCCGACCGTAGGTGTACTTGCCGCATATGCATACCTCGCCTCCCCCTCCACCGGATCAACGCTAACCCACCGCCCGGTCACCGGATCGACCCACCTAGCGCGCACATAGTCCAACCCCAGGTCCGGGTCGTACCAATACCCGAGCCCGCCAAGATAAATGTTGGGATTGTCCGTCGCGGAGCCCGAGAGAATGTTCCCCCAGGCGTCGATTGCGTAGGAGGTTTCTTTGGTCTGTGTTCCGTCAGTGATGGCTTGAACAGAACCCAAAGCATCGAGGTGATGTTGCCGACCGATCGCCGATCCAGTAGACTTGGTACCGACTGCCCGTGACAGGTCATGCCCCGCTGCATAAAGCTGGGTCGGCCGATTATCGTCAGTCAGCCAGGCCCTAACGTCATTGCCGTCCCAAAGCGTAACTTCCGGTCCGCTCGGTCCGGCCTTGGAGTGCCGCATTCCGTCGTGCTTGTAGAGGAACGTAGTTCTTAGTCCAGATGGAAAGACGGCGGACGCGAGGCGGTTAGCTGGATCCCAACCGAAAGTGGTCCGAGAATCCGGGGGAGCTTGCTTGAGCGTGGTTGACATTCTCAGAGGTACCCATAGGTGTAACGAGCGGCCAGGGTGTCCTTTAACATTGGCCGGCATACCGCATCATAGTTAGAACTCACGTTTCGGCAGCTTACCACTGCATTTAGCGGTGATATCGTACCAACGCAGGAATTCGGGATTTATGGCCCCCGAGTCGTTTAGGACTGGCGGCACGTCAGGTCCAAAATGCTCACGCAGGGTCTGCTCAATAAGCTGGTGATCCGTAGGGCTTCGACGCAGAAGCCGAATCCACTGATTGATTTTGCTATAATCCGCGAATACATGTTGTAGACAGTAAATGAGGTGCCCCTTCCGGAGCGGATTCCTATTTTGGTTGATGGCGCGCAGAAGTTCTGTCCGCGCAGGACGTCCGACGCCTTTGAGCACATCGGTCAGCCGATATGTTGACTTACTGAAGGGAGAGTGTTGCTGAATTGCAGAGATTGTTGGGGCAAGTGACCGTGGTCCTTCCGCTATCAACTGTGCCACGATTGCGTTTTGATGTGTAGAATCCTGTTCATCTGAGATCTCAAGCTGCCAGACAAGATACCATGGACGAGCGGCTCGCAAAATCAAGAATCCACCATAGATAAAGATTGTCGTTAAACACACGAGGAACAGACGCTTGGAGTAAACCTTACGATTTCCTTTGAGTGTCAATCGTTGCCTCCCACGCAATCCGATCGATCAGTGCTGAAATATCCGTAAGTCGGAGAGCGTTTCGGCTACTAAGCCAGAGAATCTTCCCATATTTACGCCTCTTTCCAACGACCCAGCGAGGAATGGGGTGACGATGTTCGGTGTTACAATGTCAGGGCTGTTATATGCCATATGAACAATTTGCACTACACGCACCTTACGTTGCTTCCAAGAAACGAGACGGCCGGGCGGAGGGCTTGCCCAGTCCACTTGCAATATGACATTTCGCCTGGCGTCACGCTCATCTTACGGACGGACACGCCGCTGACTCGATTCTTGGAGAGATGATCCCAAAGCGCCGCAGTAATACAATAGTGGCCAATGTGCTGAATTAGTTCGCCGCCCAGCCACACCTCGAACATAAGGTCGAGATAGTCGACCTGGCGAATGCTCGGATTATCAGGATCGCGCCTTACGACAGCAGACGGGCCGAATCCACCGGCCGGCGCCTCACACGTTACTACATAGTACATTATCTCAGGTTCTCCAAGACCTATCGTACAGGGGGCACAAAACTGCCCCCAAACTGTCGATCAATATCAGCTGCTTTCCTTAAGAAGCTCTCCCTTGTGGGCACAACGCCCATCTCCAACGCTACGTCTGTCTTTGTATTCCCCTCGTTCCGACGGTCCCCGTGGGAATGCCGTTCGGCCGCTCTGCGGCCGTCTCTCTCTCGCTGGCGGCTACCGCACCCTCCACCTCTCATCAAAAAACCCCGCGGCCTCCACGTCTTTCGTCCGATCGTCCGAGAAATGTTCGGGATCGTAGCGAATGACCGCGTAATCAGGAAGGTGGGGGTACTGCTGCGCATTGCTCCCTTGCCAGTCCGCGCGGCTAAAGGTGAACCCGCAGTTAATGACAACGTACCGCTCGGGGTTTTCCGGGTTGGGGTAGATCAACATCGGAAGATGGTCGCGCGTTTGGAATGTTTGGCCGACGACGGTGACCGCCTCAGGGGACCACTTGATAGGAAGTTTTGGGAGTAACCTCCGAAGGACTAAATTCGAGCCGGGATCGCCGAACAGGTAAAGATTGTGTGTGCGACCGTCCCCGCCGGTTAAATCCTTGTCCGCCTTCACCGGCAGCTCTGCTCTGAAGTACTCTACCCATCCGGACCGGAACCGGTCCAGCTCCTGAGACGTCCAACGACCAACGCCATCGGTCCACGGTTTTCCCGTTCCGGAAACGACCAGCACCGGACCGAAAAGCGCGTCGTCGATCGGACCTTGCAGCCCGGGCTTCTTGCGAAGTCCCTTCTGCTCGCCTCTGTCCCAGCCGCCACTTCCCTTGACGAGATGCACACGCATGTCGGAAAGCTTGATCGTCTTGCCGTCGATAATCAGCGTCCGTTCCGAGTTTATCGGAAGTTTTCGGACGGCCGGCGATCGTCGAGGGATCGTGAAAGTCAGTGACGAGACGTTGCGCGTGTTGATCTCGATGGTACTAAGAGGAGACAGATCTCGGGCGTGGACTTCGGCGCGCTGCCAGTGATGCTCCAGTCCCTCGATCCGTACCCACTTGCACTCCGGCCACCGCAAAGTGTAAGTTACGAAATCGACGACTGCAGCCTGCGGCTTGCGGCGGGCTTTGTTCAGCTCATCGACGATCCGGCGGAGCGACTCCGGATGATATCGATGGGGAGTTTCCGGCCCGAGGAGCTCTTCGAAAGGCGCGCCTTCCTTCCGTAAAGCAGCGTACATCAGATCGTGCTGTGCGCGCGCCGGATCCAGCGCACCAACAAACGCCCAGAGCGGCAGATTGCGCGAATTCGCGGCGTAATCGATCGGATCATAAAGGTGCAGCAACGACTCCTGCCAGGCCGGCAGCATTTCGGTGATCTTGCGATACTGCTTGGTGTCGACGAATCCCGCCCCCGGACTAACGGCCGCCCAGTCGCCTGGGTGCTGTAGTCCGATATGCCACGCCCCATGCCCGCCCATGGAGAATCCGCGAAGGGTGACACCGTCGGGATCGATATTGAATCGCTTTTGTAAGTCTGCGAGCGCCTCGAAGAGGTCCTGCTCGCCCGCCCATCTCCATCCGTTGTTGCCTCGACCATACGGATATAAGACGAGATTGGAATGCGTTGCGCCGCCAAAAGCCGAGCGCATCCAACCGGCTGATCGAATGAAATTGATCTCGTTCAGGTTCGCCGAACGGCCGTGCAAAAAAATGTCCAGCCGGACCGGCTTCTTCGATGCAAAGTCGAATCCCGTGGGCGCGTAGATTTGATACGGCTGAACCGATCCGTCGATCTTCGACCGGTAACCAAGAACGATAGTCCCCGTCTGCCGGGACCAGGCGGCATCATTTCGTGCCGCAGCTGCCGCGCGCGATTCACCTTCTCTCAGGCACGAAATCGCCTGGTCTGCGTTAGTACGACTAAAGAAGAGATTCTGGCGGAGGTTGCGTTCAACAGCGACCAGGAAGATCTCAATGTCTGGGTTTTGGTTCCCTTGGAGCGCTTTCTTGAGATGGTCGCATCGAGTCTCCAGATCCATGCGTTCCGCGGATGTCAGGACATACCTGTCCGCGGCGAATTGGCCGGCGCATTGAGCAGAGCCTATTGAAATGAGGGCGAGCGAAACAGCCGCTTGAGCGATGAAACTTAAGGCCGAACTCGAGGATTTCATGATTGAGTATTCGTCGATCTGGTGGTCTTGCCCTTCAACGGAACTTACGCAACCAATAGTCAGTCACTACCGTATATTAGATAATCTAGTACCAGGTGGTTCTATTTAGACGACCGCCAAGTAGATTGGAGAGTTCAATGAAACCGCAGGTGCCGGTTTTGATGATAACGTTTCAGATTCCAGTGAACGCGGACGTGACCGTTCGTCAAATACTGGATGCCATCGGAGAGCAGCTGACCGACGCCCTGGAGACTGCACGCCGCGATGCTCCGACAGAGATGCCGGAGATCGAAGAGGATGAGGCTTACCGCGTTCCAAGCGCTTCCGTGGAGGTGTTGGAACCATTCACCGACGCCACGATGGAAAACGCTCTGGAGAAACTTGGGTATGCCAGTCCGGAAGAAGAGAAAAGCAGCTAATCGATGCGGCTATTCGTCCGCGCGGACATGAACCAGCAGCAAATTGGTGAGCTTGCGGCCCGGCCGAATCAACGTCTTGCCGTGGTAGTACATGGCGAGCGACGCCCCCGCGTCGAGGTTCATCGCGTCCGTACACCCCAGGCCGCGCATAACTTCGGCCCATCTGCCGAACGTCACCGGCTCTAGAGTCGTCACGATCAGCATCTGCCGATCGGACGTAAGCCCCACTCCCATCCGTTTGGTCGATCCCATGACGTGCGGGTCGTGAAATCCCTCATTCTCCGGCTGGACATCGACCTTACCTTTGAGGACAAGCGCCGGACCGCAACCGATGACCGTCTCGTAGTCGCTCCAGTCCTCCGCATGACCCCATTTCACACGGCGAATGGCCGCGTCGTTATCTTTGGTGATCGCCACGGCTGTCCCCATCATCCCCTTGCATACCAGGCGGCCGCTCGATACAATATCTCCGATGGGCTTAAGGCTGTCCTTGGAGAAGTAGGCCCCATTCACCGCGATGACTGGCTTCGAACGGGCAACCATTGTCTCGAACTCTTCCGCCCCATTCGGACATCCGCGCGCAACCTGAACGGAAATGCGGACCCTCGGATCGGCCAGGTTCACCCGAATCACCCGCACGGGAATACCCGCCGATGTGGCGGTTGTCATCGTTTCCGCAGGGTCCTCACGAGCCATCCGCTTCGAATGCGAGCGAGAATCGTCCCCGCCGGCAAACGAGAGAGCGCCCAAGCAGAGAGACGCGCACAAGGCGCAAATAGAAAGAAGGCAGCGCATGTCCCCATACTCCGATCAAAAACCGTACTTATCAACTCAACGTAGCGCGATCAGTTTCGTGATAAGGATATTCCGTGAATTGCAGTGGAAATGGACTTTGTAGCTGACGGGGAAATTCATTGACGCAGCTTGATGTCCTGCCGCCGATACAGCAGCAGATACGCTGCATCACTCTCTGACGCAAAACCCCGTACGAAAACGTATTCCTCGTCGATGAGCAGTCGGCCGGCGGCCAGGGAGTAAGCGTTGATCTCATCCCGTTCCGACGCCCGGATCACCATCAGCTCCGGATGAAACCGCTCCACGATGTCACCCAGAGGATACTGAGACCTCCGGTAAGATGACACGACCTCAGGCGAAACCAGTCCGACCATGTCGAGCACTCGCAGCCTCGAAAAATAGCCCAGATAGCCGATCGCCTCGGTCAGCATGCGCGCGTCCGGCGGCGCGTGCGCCGCCAGCCATAGTCCGGCCGTCCTCCGCAGCGTGTCTTCGCGGTTCTGTGCGAATGCGATACTGCGGGTGATCGATCGCACGTTCCACATCAAGCCGGCAGCCATCACGCACAGGAAAACATTTGGAGTGCCCACGCGCATATGTTCCACGGTTGGCAGTCGGGCTAAAGGCCAGCGCCATGCCTCTGCCAAACCTAACGCTGTGGCGGCATAGTAGACGGGCAGCGGAGGGACGAAGTACCATCCGAACGCCTCCACTGGGGCACGGGAGATCAATATCGCCAAATGATAGAGAAGGATCCAGATCAACGGCGCCCGCAGCACCCGATATCGCCGCCACGCGACGAAACCGCCCAACAGACTGAACACAAACAACACTGCGTGCGGTATGTCGCCAATGAACTGATGAGCCAGTATGTGCCGGTTGGAGAGGAATTCGCGGGTCGTGTGCTCGTAAACCACCAGCTTCGCAAGCGCCGACTGGGGCAGCGGTGACCCGAAGTAGGCCGTAGCGAAGATAAGCCACGGCAGCGCAACGAGCAGACCAATTCCCAGGCCGCGCCACGGCAGCTTGCGCTCAGCTGAAAACCAGCCGGCCAGAAGCACCACCGCGAGCAGCAAGCCATCAATCCGAAGCAAAGCAAGAACAGCAAGAGGGACGCACATTGCTATGCTCCGCATCCCTACATATCCATAAATCGCCGCCAGGCCCGCCAGCGTAACGAGCGAGGTCTCCATGCCGCCTATGCTGAAATTGATCGGGGCGGACGCCGTTGCATAAAGCAGCGCGGCCGCCAGGCCGGCACGTGGATGGCCGAGAATGCACAGCAGCCGATAGAGCACCCAGCAAACCGCGCCATCCGCGAGGATAGAGATGCCCTTCCCGACCGCAAGCCCGCCGAAAGGAGTCGCGCTGCCCAGGGCCATGATCAGAGTATAGAGGGGCGTTGTAGTCCCCAGGACACGCTCGCCGAGATTGTAAACGAACCCATTCCCATTTGCGAGGTTCTCGGCGTATCGCAGCGAGATATAGGCGTCTTCGATCGTGCAGTGGGTCGTGCGGAGGACGAAGATGCGGAGTACGACAGCCAGCGCCGCAATACCAAGCGCAGCGGCATCGATGGCTCGTGTAGACCCCCGCCGGCTGCTCTGATCGGTCTTCGATTGCGTGGAGCCGTTTGAATTCAGTGTGGGGTCGATTGCGGGCGCCGGCTCTTCCCCCGTCACCGCGCTGCGCTCTGCGGTCTAACGAACCACGGCGAGGCCGTCGCATCGGTCGTGAAGAACTTCAAGAGTAGCTCGGCGACCTTTTTCCGACCGGACTGGCTGGGGTGGGTGCCGTCGCCCGGGTTGAGGTCTTCGTGCGCCCAGACCAGACGGTCGGATTTCCGCGGCTTAATTCCGTCCGACCACAGATATGGTCCCCACAGCACGATCGGCGACTTAACCGTGCCCTTCGCGGGATCATAATTGAGCTGCCCGTCTCCCTTGACCTGCCGCTGTATCACCCAGCGCACGGAAAAGGCGCCTTCATAGGCATATGGCTCCGGATTTAGCGGTGTTGAGGCGTAACCGCCGTAAATTCTGCTGGAAAGGTAGGCGATCCGTAGATTGGGGAACCGCTGTTTGGCGTTCTGCAAGATCGTGACGAGGTCCGATTCGAGCCGCCTAGCATGCGCCGGGAACTCCCCGAACCGGCCCTGCTGGATCAATGCTTGCTTCACCCATACTGCCTGCACTTGCTTGTTCGTTACACTTGCCGCACGCAATCGGTCCTCGGCAACGCCCCACGGCGGTGCATCCGGGCTCAGCCACTCTTCGGCCGCCTTCCCGCCCTGCGCGCCGTCAACGATCGCCAGGTTCGGAGACTTCCGCGAATCGGAGTCGGCGGTCTGCTTGAACATCGAGAATTCCTGTGTCGTATTGGACATCCCGATGGATAGGAGCACTACTTTGCCGTCCTTCGCGGGGCGTCCATCCGCATCAAGCGGCCTGATCTTCGCGGCTTCCGCCCGTGCGGCTGCGAGGTGAGCTGCCGGGGGCTCATTGCTGCCGCCGCCGTAGAGCCCTCCCGATTCCCCTTTGTATTCCGTCTTTCCCATGTCGGCGAGTGGGACCAGCCCCGTCGAGTCCTTGGGCGTCGGCGCTGCTCCTGCCCCTCGGTTTCGCGCCGCCAGCGCCAGCCTCGCTTTGTCGTAATAAGCCTGATCCTCGGGGCTCAGTTTCTCGCCTTTCTGTGCCCGTTGATGTAGCACGCGAGCACGGTTCCAATCGATGTCCTGGTCTTGGCAGAGAACCGGACGGATGGACAGGATTAACAGGATCGAAAGGATCAAACGGATCGGTTTCATAATGGTTCTCCGGTACAAATGAACTCTCACAATCGGCCTCACGCTTCGCCACTCGAACTTTTCGTGGTGATGTGTGTATATTCCTATGGTACAATAGATTCGATATATGAGCATATGTTCATATGTTAAGGGATTGGCGATGCCTGTTCTGGAAGATTTGGATATCTGTGAAGTCGTGACCGTCGACCCCGAGCGGGTGCGGCGCGTACAGGCGCGGTTGACCGACGAAGATACGTCCCAGCGGCTCGCCGAGATCTTCGCCGCGCTGTCTGATCCAACCCGTCTTCGCATCGTCGAAGCGCTGGCGCATGAAGAGCTCTGCGTGTGTGATCTCACCGCCGTTCTCTGCTTGTCTCAATCCGGTACGTCGCACCACCTTCGCACACTTCGAAATCTCCGCCTCGTCAAGCACCGCCGGGCGGGCCGCCTCGTCTACTACTCCCTGGACGACGAGCACATCGTCCGCCTGTTCGCTCAAGGGCTGGAGCACGTGCGGGAAGGACGATGAAACGGCAAATCAAAATGCAAAATGTTGAATGCAAAATGAAAACTGACGTACGGTTTTCAAACAGTGCTTGGCTTGCAACTGCGCCGCTTACTTTCGCATATTGCATTTTGCATTTTCAATTCTCCATTTTGCCTTTGGCATTCAACGATGAACACACTTTCCCTTGAACTCCCCGTCATACTTCCGACCGGGCCGGAATGTCAGCGTTGCACCGACCGGCTGCGCGAGGAGCTGTCACGCATAAAAGGGGTCTCGTCAGCCGGCGTGGACAATGCACGGAAAACCCTTACGGTTGAATTCGACCCGGACATCGTCACGCTTTCTCGAATTGAATCGGAGGCCCGTAACGCGGGTGCAACCATCACGGCTACCATCGAACACAACACGCTGGAGCTGCGAGACCTCGACTGCCCGGACTGTGCATCTACCATCGAAAAATCCGTTCGAAAGCTGCCCGGCGTCATCTGGGCCGGAGCTAACTTTGCGGCCGGACAGATGCACGCGGAATATCAGCGGGGCCAGGTTCGGCTTGAGGACATTTCCCGAGTGGTAGAAAGCCACGGCGCGCGAGCCTGTCTGATCGCGCCAGGAAAACGTGAAAGTAGCACAACGCAGCCGCTGCATGGCCTTGCATCTTGGATTTCCGCCAACCGCAAACTCGCCGCAACGGTCGCTGCGGGCCTGTTAACGGTCGCCGCCATCGCCGCCTCCCGCGCTACACCACTCTCAATCGGTCTTTATGCGGCCGCAATCGTGATCGGCGGCTGGACGACGGCCCGGGCGGCTATGATGGCGCTTCGAGCGCGCTCCGTGGACATGAACGTCCTGATGTCTCTCGCAGTTTTCGGCGCCGCGGCCATCGGCGACTGGTTCGAGGCCGCAACCGTCGTGGTCCTTTATAACGTCGGCGCGCTGCTGCAGACCTACACCGTCGATCGGACCCGCCGATCGATCCGCGCCCTGATCGACCTCAGCCCGAACACCGCCCTCGTACGACGGGATGGGATCGTGGAGATACCGGTCGATCACTTGATTCCAGGCGACATCGTTATGGTTAAGCCGGGGGAGCGCATCCCGGTCGATGGAGAGATCGTCCTTGGCTCGTCCGCCGTCAACGAGTCGCCCATCACCGGGGAGAGCCTGCCGACGGAAAAGGGCTGCGGCGGCCATGTCTTTGCCGGGACGCTGAACGGTTTCGGCGCACTGGAAGTTCGGGCGACTCATCCCTTCAAGGAGACCACGCTCGCTCGAATCATCCACCTTGTGGAAGAGGCGCAGACCAAGCGCGCCCCCGCCCAGGAGTTCATCGACCGCTTCGCCGCCGGTTACACGCCAACGGTGGTCGTGTTGGCTATTGCAATCGCCATCCTGCCGCCTGCCATCACATCGCTATTCCATTTGCACTTTGCATTATCCAATTTCCATTTCGCGTTCCTGAAAGCGCTCTCCCTCCTTATCATCGCCTGCCCGTGCGCATTGGTGATCTCGACACCGGTGGCAATCGTGACGGCCATCGGTTCCGCGTCGCGGAACGGAGTGCTGATCAAGGGCGGCGCCTTTTTGGAGCGTCTGGGCCGTATCCGCGCGCTGCTGTATGATAAGACACGCACGCTCACCCAGGGACGGTTTGAAGTGGACGAGATCGTTTCGCTCAATGGGACGTCTGAGCAAGATTTGATGGCGCTTGCCGCTGCCATCGAGTCACAGTCCGAGCACCCCTTGGCGGCTGCAATTGTGAATTGTAATTTGGCAATCGATAATGGCCGCTTGGCTCGGGAAATCGACTCCTTCGAGTCCGTGCCTGGTCTGGGCGCCCGCGCCCGGATCGACGGACAGGATTACCTGATCGGCAGCGCGTCGCTGATGGAATCGAATGGCGTCCGCCTAAACGCCATCCGCGCGCGTATAGACTCACTCGAAGCGAATGGCCGCACGACGGTAATCCTCGCTGATGACTCACGACCTCTCGGTATCATTTCCCTGCGCGATATCCCGCGACCAGCCGCGGCCGGTGTCATACGCGAGCTCCGGGCGATGGACATTCACGGCCAGGCGATCCTCACCGGCGATAACAAATATGTCGCCCAGGCGGTCGCTCGAGACACCGATCTGACGGACGTCAGGGCCGCACTCTTGCCCGATCAGAAGATGGCCATCGTGCGGGAGTTCCAGGCCGTTTACGGGACCGTGGGAATGGTCGGGGACGGGATCAACGACGCACCTGCGCTGGCGGCTGCGGACGTGGGCATCGTAATGGGAGCCGCCGGAAGCGACACCGCCATCGAGACGGCCGACGTGGCGCTGATGGGCGACGATTTGACCCGGCTTCCTTATGCCATTCGTCTGGGCCGCTCTGCCAACGCAGTCATCCGGCAAAACGTCGCATTTGCGCTGGGTTCGAAAGCGGTCCTCTTGATCGCGGCCGTAACCACCGGCCTTCCGCTCTGGCTGGCGGTCGTGGGAGACGTAGGAGTCTCTCTCGCCGTAACCCTGAATGCCCTTCGACTCTTACGGACGAACCCGAAGCCGATTTCTGTCGTCTAACCAGATAGGCGCGATTTCCTGAATCTTACTCCTGATCCTAATCCTAATCATAATCCCGTCGCTCGACGGCAGGACGAGTAAGATTAGGAGTAAGAGTACGATTAGGATTGATGACATCATTCTTCCCGTCTCGAAGGATTCTTGCAATAATCCGAGAATAGACCCATAATTCATTAAAGAGCTTCGTTTCATCCCGATGTAATGGAGAAGAGTGGGACGCGTCCCATTACTCCAACACTCCATTACTCCATTACTCCCTTCGCCGGGACGGCTTTATAATGGCTCTTGAAGACGCGTATCAGACCCGGATGGTCCAGCACCTGCTGGTCCGTCGCAATGTGGACTTAACCGACGTCGACGTCCGCGTGATGCACGGCGTCTGCTACATGCGCGGCACCATCAAGAAGCTTCGCACGCAC
>ORMF010099564.1_pt1 | contig 19253 bp, 17 predicted proteins | sample 1779871 | NCBI WGS metagenome assembly ORMF01 (sample SAMEA104232316, study PRJEB22302) | groundwater metagenome | biome: forest; feature: aquifer; material: groundwater | place: USA | collected 2011-08-07 | depth 5.4 m | reverse complement strand
TCGTCGACCTCGACGCGGATGAACATGCCGGAACCGCTCGCCTGCGCCATCACGCCCCCACTTCCGCAAGCCGCTGCTTGACGATGCCCGGGATGTCGGCGATCTCCTCGGCGACAGAGATGCCGGCGTCCTTCATCCGGGCGATCTTCTCCGATGTCGTGTCCGCTTTGCCTTCCACGATGGTACCCGCGTGGCCGAAGCGCATCCCGGGCATCTCATCCATGAAGCGGCCCGCCATGAAGGCGACGACCGGCAAGCGCGACTTCTGCTCTTTCACGTACTTCGCGAGCTGCGCCTCCATCGGTCCGCCCGGCTCGCTGTAGATGACGATCGCCTTCGTCTCGGGGTCCGCCTCGAACAGCGGCATCAGCTCGGCGTAGGTGCTGCCGACGATGGCGTCGCCGCCGATGCTCACGGCCGTGCTCTGCCCGAGTCCCGCCGCCGTCAGCGCGTTCGCGATCTCCGTGGTCATACCGCCAGAGCGCGACATGATGCCGATCGGTCCGGGCTGGTACGCCTTGCGCGCCGCCACCGCCGACCCGCCCATGCCACCGACGCGCGTCTTACCCGGCGACATGACGCCCAGGCAGTTCGGCCCGATCAGCCGCGCCCCGTAGCGGTTCGCCAGCTCGACGATCTGCGCCACCTCGAGCCGCGGGATGCGCTCGGTCACGATCACCAGCAGCTTGATGCCATGCTCGATCGCCTCGAACGCCGCGTCGCGGATCGCCGCCGGCGGCACCGTCAGCACCGACGCGTCGACGCGCTGCTTCGCCGTGATCTCGGCGACGGTGTCGTACACCGGCACACCGTGCACGTCGCGCCCGCCGCGCCCGGGCGTGACGCCGCCCACGACCTTCGAGCCGTAGTCGAGGCATTCGCGCGTCATGCTGACGGCCTCGCGCCCCGTGATGCCCTGAATGATGAATGTGGTGCTCTTGTCTACAAGGATCGCCACGGCTACGCCCTTCCTCGCTGCTTGCACGTGAATCCCTCGGCGAGACCCAGCTTTTTCGTGATGGGCTCGAGCTTCCTTCAAGCAAAGCGGAGCGGTTCTTCAGATACTCCAGTAACCCGGGTTAGCGCGCGTGCGCTAGTGAATCCAGGACTTCTTGCGCGGCCCGCTTGCCAGATCGCACCGCCCCGTCCATGTATCCGTTCCACACGTCCGAGGTCTCTGTCCCCGCCCAGTGGATCGGCCCGACGGGCTCGCGGAGCGCACTGCCCACCTCCGCCAGCAGCGACTTCCCGACCGGCGACACGCAGCCCGCCGACCACTGCTCCTTCGCCCAGTCCAGCTCCGCGTAGTCGATCGGCTCCAGCGCCCGCGCCCCAAACAGCTCACCAAACGCCGCGACAACAACGTCTCTTCGTTCGTCCGCGGTGTCGGGTAGTGCTGCGCGCTCCGCAAACGCGACCAGAATGCCAACGCTACCGTCGTTCGGCGAGTTGTCGAACGTCAGCAACAGCACACCGTCGCTCACGCTGATCCCGCTCAGGCCTTCACTTCGCCAGAACGGTTCGTCGTACGCAACGCTCGCCTTGAACGCCTTCGCCGTGTCCGGCCAGCGCTCATTCAATGTCGCACGCGCATCCGGCAACGCCGGGCTGAACTCCAGCCGCCTGGCGTCAGCCGGCATCATCGCGACGATTGCTCGCCGCGCCGATATCTGCTCTCCGCCAGCCTCTACGACGACGTCCGCGTTCCGGTTCACTATGCGCTGCACCGGTGTACCCAACCGCAGCGCGCCCTGCAGATCCGCTGCCAGCTTCAGCGACACCGCTTGAGCCCCGCCCTCCAGTCGCGAATCCTGCGCGCCCCCACGGATCGATTCCAGCGCGTCGTATCCACCTGCCGAATGCAGGTAGAACAGGTACCACAGCAGCGAAATATCCGACGTTCGTGCGCCAAGCGTCGCCGCGACCGCAAGCTCGAACGTGAACACCACGTCGGGCCCGGCGCCCACGCCGCGTAACCAGTCCGCCAGCGTAGTTGCGTCCCACTCCGTCGCTCGCACGGCTGTCCATGGCGCATCCAGCGGCACCTCTTCTGCCATCTCATCGAGTCGCGAGATCAGCCGACGAGTCTCGGGCGACAGCAGCCCGTCCAGCGACGTGGCGACCGAGCGCTGCCCGCCAAACAGCACGACCGTCTGCCCGTCTGCGTACGTGGGAAACGTGCCGATACCCAGTTCGCGCGCCAGCGAAAGGATCTCCGTTTGCGTTGGCCCAACAAACTGCCCGCCCGCCTCCGCCACATAGCCGCCCAACGGTTGGTTCAGCGTCCTTCCGCCCACGCGGTCTCGCGCCTCGACGACGAGCACATCCGCGCCGCCCTTGCGGAGCTCTCGCGCCGCCACTAACCCCGCGAGACCAGCGCCGATGACTACCACGTCATGCATACCAACACCTCTCTTGCTTCATCCGCCTTAGGCTCCGCCGTTTCGTTCGGGAAACATCCCGCGACCGTCGTTCCCGCAAGCAACAGTAACGCCTGCCTCCTGGAGATCAGCCGGTCCGTGACAACTGCAACGACTATCCACCGCCTGCGACCTTCTCGACGGCCCGCCGCGCCGCTTCCGACATCGGCACCGTGCGGTCGGCGTAATCGACGCCGTACTTCTCCAAGATCTTGAAGCCTTCTTCCTCCCACGAACCCGGGATGCGGAAGATGGCGATTTTCTCCGCCGGGTCGTATCCGCTCTCGACGACGCCCTTGATCACGCCGCGTGCGACGATGTCGACGCGCGTGTTGCTGACAACGTTCATGATCACGCAGATCTTCTCGACGCCGGGCTTGCTGAGGATGAGCTTCGTCAGCTCACACGTCTTCTTCACGCTCGGATTGCCGCCGATCTCGCAGTAGTTCGCTGGCTTGCCGCCATGCTTGCGCAGCGCGTCGAAGATCGTCAGGCTGCCGCCGCCGGCGCCGATCACGCAGCCGAGGTTGCCATCGAACTCGACCACGCGCCCCGCGACGCCGCGGTGATCCGACGCGTCGACCTCCGCGCCACGCATCTCGAAGTCGGTTGGCGGCCGCGCCAGCCGTGTCTCTTCGCGGCCGATGCCCAGCTCGTCGAGCACCGCGGCCTGCTGGTCGCGCGCCTCTTCCTCCATGTCGCAGTGCGAGTCCAGCGCGATGAAGCTGCCGTCATCGAGCTGCGCCAGCGGATTGATCTCGGCGAGCGTCAGCCCGTACGTCAGGAACGCTTTCGCCAGCCGCGCGATGATCCGGCTGAGTTGGTTCAGCTCGTTGCCGCTGATGCCCAACGACGCGACCAGCTCCTTGAACTTGAACTCTTGCAGCGGTTGAAACGTCGAGAAGTGGACGCGTGCGACGTGCTCCGGATTTTTCTCGGCGACCTCTTCGATGTCGATGCCGCCCATGTCGCTGAAGATGGCGACCGGCAGCTTCGCGACGGCGTCGTAGATGATGCCCGCGTAGTACTCCTTCTTGACCGGCTGCTTCGAATCGATGAGCACGCAGCGCGGCATCTGGCCGCCGATCTCCAGCTTCAGGATGTGCTCGGCGGCCACGCGCGCCTCGTCGGGCGTCGATGCGAACTTCACACCGCCTGCCTTCATGCGCCCGCCGGACAGCACTTGCGACTTCAGCACCACCTCGCCGCCGACGGATGCGGCGATGCGTGCGGCCTCGTCGGCCGTCGTGGCGGTGCCGCCCTTCGCAACGGGCACTCCGGCTTGTCCCAGCAGCGCCTTCGCTTCGAATTCGTAGAATCTCATTCGTGTTCCTCTGGATTGTCAACGGTTATGCCGAGCGCGAGCGCCGCATGTCGCAGTCGCCGATCCGCCGCAACAAGCACTCCGCTCTCGGACGCGGCTTGCTGCGCCAGTATGAATGACCTCTGCGCAGTAGCAAGATGAATCGCGTCCAACGTTCGCAGCACGGCATTGGGCGTGTCGCGCATGAGGGTGGCGGCCGCATCGTCGATAACTTCGGGAGAGACCGGCATGACTTGAAAACGACCCGTGTGAGCCAAGAAGATATCGAACAACCGCTGGCGCTGGCCTGCGCTAATCGTACCCTCCCGAACACGGCGCGAAAACGCCGAGGCGACTTCGGAAACCGTCAGCATGGAGATGACAACCGTCTCCGTCACGACGAGTTCCTCGATCCACGTTGAGCCTTTCTCAGGCAGATACGCCTTGAGCAGAGCACTCGAATCGAGGTAGTAGAGAGGCAACTCAGTAGTCGTACGATTCGCGTTCGTCGATGATCGTCTGCGAGAGTGGAGGATCGAGCACTGGCATGGACGCCCGGAACGCCGCAAGGTCGAAGTCCTCGGGAAGCGGCTTCAGCCCCCACTTAAGGAGATCGATCTTCACGGAGATCGGCTCCAGTGCCCGCCGAACGCGCTCGCGGCGATCCGCCGCCTCATCAAGGGGATGGCGCCGACGCAAGCCTAGAGCTTGCCGCAGTCCGGACACGATCGAGCCTGCGTTTCCAGCCAAGAACCCTAGCAAACCGAGCAGGACAGCCAGGCCAAGAGTATTTCGTCTCATAACCTTAGTATCGTACCGAATTCGACCCGTCCAGTTCGTCAGCCGTCGTGGCGGTGCCGCCCTTCGCGACGGGAACTCCGGCTTGTTCCAGCAGCGCTTTCGCCTCGAATTCGTAGAATCTCATGCGTCATCTCTCACTCGTTCGGTGTGTCTTTGCATCGGCAGTCAGCTATCAGGATTATTGCGACCACGAACAGTCTTAGTCACCGCCCGCAGCCCGGCCAAGTTCCGCTGATCTGGGATGACTTCCTTGTATGGTGGCTTGCAGCTGTAGATCGCGATGCGGCCCGGCGCGTTGCCAGAGTAGTACCCGGCGAGCGTTAGCACATCTGGCTTGTAGTAGATGGTCTGCGTTCGGATTGCATCGACTTCCGCAAGCCGTGCAGCGACGCGGGTGACATCCTTGCGATCTCGATAATCCGCTGTGTAGACGCAAATTACGTGGTCCTTCCACGGCCCTGACGGATCATTCGCGCTGCCGTAGTCGGTCGCAACCTTAGCCCCGATGCCCAAGCTCCCTTCTTCGGTGGCCGTTCGTACACAACTCCAGCAATAGGCCACATATCGACATCGGACTCGGATCAGCCACTTACCGACGAGTTGTTGTTCCCAATCGCCTTCGCCCGGGGGATATGCATGAACCCAGTGATATCCGCCTGGCGCCTCACACGGCGGCGTGCTCGATGGAAGGTACCCTGAGCTCGGAGGGACGTAATTCGACCGGACTTCCGTCTTCGCCATGACGCGGCCTCCTAGTTGCCGTCCCAATTGCGTGCGCCATCTGCTCCATCACGTCCGGGATGTCGTACCCCGAATTACCCTTGCCTTCCAGATATGCCTTAATAAGCGCGATCGAGTCGAGGCAATAGATCGGCTCGCTGCTGTTCACGCTTCTGGATCGCGTCCCTCTTCGCGTTCGTCGATGATCGTTTGCGAGAGGGGAGGATCCAGCACGGGCATCGACCTGCGCAGCGCGTCGCGGTCCGGCATCCCCGGCTTCGGCTGAAGGTGCTCCGGCCATTTGCTCAGATCGAGCGGCGGTGCCAGCAAATCGCCCATCGCCTCGCTCATCCGCTGTCGTTCCCGCTCGCGCGGCGTGAGTTCGGGTTCCATTTGCTCGCGTTTGCCGAGAGCGTGGCGGATGCCCGCCAGCAGCGACGCCGACGCTAGCAGCGCCACGCTCGCGCCGGCAATGATCGCAAGCAGCGAAAGTTCCTCATAGCACCAGTATCGTACCGGAAACCGGCTACGCGACCGCGTCGGCTTCCATTTCGATCACGAGATCAGGTTCGAAGAGCCGCGTCACTCCCAGCAACGTCATCGCGGGCTGCACGCCAGCCGCGGCCAGACGCTGCGCTAGCACTCCAAAGTGCTGGAGGACGCCGTCTATATCGGGCGTGTAAAGGTTCAGACGGACGACGTTCGCGAGCGTCATGTCCGCCGCCTTCAGAACCGCTTCGAGATTGTCCAGAGCGAGCGCGATCTGTGCAGCCGCATCGCCGGCGTGCATCGCCTCTCCGTTGGCATTCGTCGATGTCTGCCCGGAACAGCGCAGCACGCGCTTGTGCCCCGTCGTCTCGATAGCCTGCGAGAAGCCGAATGCGTCCTGCCACGTCCACGGGTTGATCTTCCGATTCTCGACCATTGCCTACTCCTTCATCACTTGACGGGACGACTTCACACTCTACGCCACGCGCCCCATCACCTCAAGAATGTCGTACCCCGACACTTCTTTCGACTTCGCGGACAGCTCCGCGAGGTACTCCGGCGAGACCTTGCCCGCCTGCACGGCCTTCGCCAGGTCCATCAGCATGCCCTTCGTGGTCGCCTCGTCGTAGAACTCGCCCGTCTCCGGGTCGGCAATCGAGCCGCCGCCGAGGCGATGGTACACGTCGAGCGAACGCTTCGTCCTCTCGATCTGCTCGTCGTCCGGCGTGAAGACATCGTTCGCGATCTCGGCCTGCTGCGGATGGATCACCCACGTGCCGTCCATCCCGAGGTCGCGCGAGCCCTCGTTCTTTTCGCGCAGCTGCTGCTTGATCAGCGCCGCTTCCTCCGGCGGCGTGTCCGGGCGGATCAGCCGCAAAAACGCGTTGTCGACGACGTGGAGCGCGGCCGCCTTCGCCGCAACGGCCGTCGCCTGCTTGGCGTAGTGAAAGTTCCGGTTCTGGTGGTCGATCATCTCGCGCACACCCATGGTCGAGCTGAAGTCGGCGATGCCGAAGATTAAGCCCGCCATGCGCGTCGATGCGGTCGCGATCTGATACGCGTTGATGACAGCCAGCGGCGTCTCGATCAGCGCCTCGATCTGCACGTGCGTCGTCCACCCGCCCTGCACCTCCAGCGCATCGAGCAGCCGCGACAGGTGGACGATGTCGTCGTGCGTCTCCGTCTTCGGCAGGATGATGCCGTGGAACTTGTCCGGCGCACCGAGCATGATCGCCTGCACATCGCCGAGAAAGTACTTCGAGCGGATGTTGTTCGGCCGGATCGCGATGACCTTGGCGCCGAAGTCGATCGTGTTCAGTGCCTCGACCAGCACCTTCCGGCTCGGCTCGCCCTTGAACTCGTACGGACACGCGTCCTCGAAGTCCGGCATCACGTGATCGACCGGCGCCCCTGCCGCCTTCTCGTTCATCTTCAGCGTGTGGCACGGATACGTCAGCTCCGTGCGCGGGATCACGAACCGATTCTGCTTCTGCATGATGTACATGGGGTCGATGCTCCTCCTCGTTGCGCGCCGTCGGCGCCATTCGAAGAACCTAGAACTCAGAACCTAGAACCATCGCGGTCCCGGTTCGGTTGTAGGTTCTTGCTTTCTTGGTTCGTCAAGCGAGCAGCGCCCGCGCGATCACCTTCAGCTCCAGCGTGGCCTTCACGCCTTCGAAGATCGGCAGCACCTGCGCATCGACGACGTAGCGGCTGATGCGGTCCTCCTCGGCGTAGCCCCAGCCGCCGTGCAGCAACTGCGCCTCCTGCGTCGCCCACACCGCCACGTCCGACGCGAACAGCTTCGCCATCGCCGGCCCGAGCGGCGCGCGAGCCTTCGGTTCCGTTTCGCGTGCGACGTCGTACGTCAGCTGCCGCGCGGCGGCGATGCGCGTCGCCATCAGGCCGATCTTGTACTGCGTCAACTGGTACTCGCTGATCGGCTTGCCGAACTGCACGCGCTGCGTCGTGTACTGGCACGCCTTCTCGATCGCCGCCTGCGCCACGCCGAGCGCGCGGCCGCCCGTCTGTAGCCGGCCGATCGCGAAACCACCGAGCGTCAGGTAGAAGCCGCGGCCCTCCCCGCCCTCTTCGCCCACGAGGTTCTCCGCCGGCACGAAGTAATTCTCCAAATTGAGGATGTACGAGTGCATGCCGCGATAGCCCGGCGTGGGAATCGCTTCGCCGGTGAGCACGCCGCCGGTCGCCTGCCTGTACTCGAACTTGTGGTCGTACGAAACGTCTTTCGGCACGATGAACAGCGACAGTCCGGCATAGCCCTTGCTCGCGTCCGCGTCCGTGCGCGCCAAGAGCGCCAGCACGTTCGCGCGGCCGGCGAACGTACCCCACGCCTTCGCGCCGTTCAGCACCCAGCCCTTCACGCCATCGACTTCTGCCGGCGCCGCCTTGCACTGCACCGACGCGACATCCGAGCCGATGTCCGGCTCCGTCACCGAAATCCCGACCAGCACTTCGCCCGTCGCGAGCTTCGGCAGCCAGTGCTGCTTCTGCGCCTCGGTGCCGCCTTCGAGCAGCGCGCGCGTCAGGATCTCCGACCGCGTCAGCAGGCTGCCGGCGATCAGCGATGCCTGCGACAGCTCCTCGGTCAGCACGATCATCGTCAGGTAGCCCATCTCCGTGCCGCCATACGTGTCCGGCACGGACGCGCCGAAGAAGCCGAGTTCGCCGTACTGCTTGATCAGCGAGTCGGGAATGAGCAGGTCGTCGCGATGGATGCGGTCCGCCAGCGCGACGCCGTTTTCTTCCTTCAGCACTTCCTGCCTGGCGAACTGCCGCGCGAACGTCCGCGTCCCTGCCGCGTCGTCGCTATCCAGCTCGACGTTGTTCGCGCCGCGCGCATCGATCACGCGCGCGCCGATGCGGCGGATGTGCGCGTCGTCGAGGCCAGCGCGCACATGGTCGAGGAGTTGCTGATCGGCCGGCGCCACTGCCGCGAAGTCGTCGGGATGAATCGACAGCGCGTTGTGCATCCGCGTAACGACATCCGCACTGTAGGCGAGCGCCTCGTCCTGCGAGAGCGCGTCGCCCGTCCGCTCGGCGTAGGCCAGCAGCGAGCGCGCCGCCCTTGCCTCAGTAGCCATCACCGCGAGTCGCTCACAAAGCACCTGGTGGTCGTCGATGTTTCGGCCGCCGTCGGTCAGCTCCGTGGCCCGCGCGACCGCAGCAGAAGCCCACGCTTCGGCGCGCTCGACGAGATATTGCGTACCGGCGAGGGCGTTTGTGGTGGCTTCTGCGGTCATCAGTTCGTCCTCGAATCAGGATTGCCTTGTGCCGAGGATATTCTACGTTGGCGCGCGCTTATGTTCACGCTCGGCGGGCGACGAGGGGGAACCGCAGATTTCACAGATTACGCAGATTGGGGATGGCGAAAGTGGCGGGTTGGCGCGCGAAAAAGCACCTCCCCCCGGCCTTCGGCCACCCCTCTCCACGAAGTGGCGAGGGGCTCAGCACGGCATAACACACCAAGCACGGTTACAGCCGGCGGTTCGATCCAGCTCTCCCTCCCCGCGCCCAATTAATCTGCGAAATCTGCGAAATCTGTGGTTCCTACCGAGCGGCAGCCCGCTTAGGCATCAGCGCCACGTAGTCCAGATCCAACACGACGTTGGCGTGATACCGCTCGCGCCCATCGTCGCCGGCGACCTTCAGCGCCACATCGTCCGCCGACGGGTCGACGTTCTTGACGGCGACCAGCCGCAGCCGCAACGCGCCGATGTCGTCGCGGCCGATGTCGATGCGTTCGAGCACGTCGCTCCAGGCGAACAGCGTATCGCCGGCGAACGTCGGCGCGACGTGCGAGCCGGCGTTCCACGCCGCCATCCCCAGCACGTTCTCGAGTCCGTCGAACGACAGCGCGTGCGCGACCGAGATCACGTGCCCGCCGTAGACGATGCGCCGCCCGTGGCGCGACGCCGACTGCTGGAGCTGGTTGAAGTGCACGCGCGCCGTGTTCTGGTACAGCCGCGTCGCGAGCTGGTGCTCTGCTTCTTCGATCGTCATGCCCTGAGGGTGCGCGATGCACTCGCCGGCGGCGTAGTCCTCCCAGAAGCGGTCGCCGCCCGTCGCCGACGCGTCGAAGCGCGACACAACCGGAAACGACACCTGCTCCAGCGAGGCCTTCGCGGGCATCTCGGGCGGCCTGCCCGCCGTGGCGGGGTCGTCGGCGTGCGTCGGCGTCGAGGGCGCGCGCTTGTTCACCATCACCCAGCGATAGAACTGCAGCACGCGCTCGTCGCGCTGGTTGAAGCCGACGGTCCGCACCCAGACGACGCCCGTGTCGCCCTTCGACGTCTCGCGCCAGCCGAGCGTCTCTGTCTCGGCGCGCAGCGTGTCACCCGTGTACACCGGCCGCAGGAAGCGCAGGTCCGCGTACCCCAGGTTCCCCGGCGAATTCAGCGAAATCTCGCCGACCGCCCGCCCGAACACGATGTGGAACACGAGCATGTCCGCGACCGGCGCGCGCTCGAAGCCCAGCGCCCGCGCGAACTCGTCGGAGCAGTTCTTCGGATTGCGGTCGCCCGTCAGCGCGATATACAGCGCAACGTCGCCCTCAGTCAGCGTCCGAGGCACCGGATTGATCAGCCGCTGCCCGGGGGCCAAGTCTTCGAAGAAGTTCCCGCCTAGTTTCATCATTCGCCAATCTCTTACGAAAGACCGGCCGTCGACGGGCCGGCCGGGAAGCACTGAGTTATACCGGGCATGGTAACAACCGCACGAGCGTTGAGGCGCGACCGCATGTTTGCGATAGGGTGTCAGCGTGCAATTTGAAATTTCGCTCCGAAACTACCGATGTTTCCGCGATAGCCACCCCGCCCGCTTCATGGTGGGCGACGGCCTCACCGCGTTCCTCGGTGTCAACAACTCCGGTAAGTCGTCCTTGCTCAAGTTCTTCTTCGAGTTCCGTGACCTGTTCAACCGCTACGCCAACGGTCAATGGGACTTGATGGGCGGCCCCCAAGGATTCAATCTCGCGATAGGTCCGGGCTCGGGCGTGTTCGATATTGCCGAACTTTTCTCCGATGACAATAGCCGCGACCTAACACTCGAAATTCGCTTCGACGTTGATCCCCTGGTCGCCGTCGATAAGGTCGTCGTGACGTATGCGCGCAACACAACCAGCGCATCGATCGACCTGTACTGCGAAGGGAAGGCGCTCTCGGAACGCGTCGTACGCCAGGCTACACCGGATGAGGTTGTGACAAATGACAGCGGCCAAACGTATCGCATCGACCATGTACGGGCCGCATTTCTGCTTCTCTCTGACACGCTATACATTGGCGCATTTCGGAATGTCCTCAACATCGGTGCCACTGAAGCGTACTTTGACATCCAAACCGGCCAGGCGTTCGTCCGCACTTGGAAGCAGTACAAAACAGGAGCTAGCAAAGCGCAGAACGAGGCTACATACCGTGTCAGTGCCGACATTCGGCGAATCTTCAGGTTCAGCGAACTTGAGATAAACGCATATAGCGACGACACGACCTTGCAACTCTTGATAAACGGCAAGAGCCACAAGCTCCCGGCCGTCGGTTCTGGGATTGCGCAGTTCATCTTGGTGCTCGCAACGGCGGCCATCCGCGCGCCGTCTCTAATACTAATCGACGAGCCCGAACTCAACCTGCATCCGTCGCTACAGCTCGACTTCCTCACGACCGTCGCGTCGTACGCATCGCGTGGCGTGCTGTTCGGCACGCACAACGTAGGGCTGGCCCGGTCAGCCGCAGACCGGCTCTATGCAATTAGGACGTCGGAAAACGGCTCGATTCTTTCAGACTACGAGGCCGTCTCAAGTCTGGCCGAGTTTCTCGGCGAGCTAAGTTACTCCGGATATCGTGCGTTGGGCTACGGCACCGTGTTGCTCGTTGAGGGTCGCACCGAGGTTCGAACGATCCAGCAATTTCTCAGACTGTACGACCTGGATCACAAGGTCGTGCTCGTGCCGCTCGGTGGCGGAGAAATGATAAACGGCGCGGCAGAGCCGGAACTTGCTGAGCTGGCTCGTCTCTCTGACCATGTGTACGCGCTGATCGACAGCGAACGTGCTGGCAGTACTGCCGCCCTCGAACGACCGAGAGCCGAATTTCAAAGAATCTGCGGCGGACTGGGCATCGAATGCAAGGTCCTCGATCGTCGTGCGACCGAGAACTACTTCACGGGCCGCGCCGTGAAGATGGTCTACCCAGACAAGAATGAACTAGCGCTCTACGAGAAGCTCGGACAAGGTACCGGCTGGCCGAAGCGTGAGAATTGGCGAATTGCCAAGCAGATGCTTCAATCGGAAATCGACGGAACCGATCTTGGCAGCTTCCTCAAATCCATGAAAGCGTAGAGGGATCGGTGCCAGGCGCTTAGATCTCCGGACATCAGGCCAACGACCGATCTGGAGTCTCTGCGCTTCTGCGATGAGCCGTTTCCGGCCGCCGTTCGAGGTTACCCCCATGGCCCGCCCGATGATGAACCCCACCGGGTTCGCTAAGGGCTGTGGTGTCGTTCCCCCGAAGCCCCGCCCCTACGGCACCCCCAACACGATCTCGCACGTCCCCGACGCAGCGTCGCCGAATGCCGGCGGCCCGCCGTTGCAAAAGTCGAACCCCGGCCCGCCGCCCAACCCTTCGAAACCGGCCTGGCCGAAGAGCACGTCGTTGCCCGCGAGACCGAAGATCGTGTCGTTGCCCGCCAGCCCGGCGATGACATCATTGCCTGCTGTGCCGATGACCAGGTCATTACCGTTCGTCCCGACGACCGTCCCTCTCCCCCTGAGGGAGAGGGTGGCCGAAGGCCGGGTGAGGGCCACCCCCTACAGCGCCGTAGCCTCGCGCTGCTCGCCCCACACGCCGCTCAGCGAGCGGCAGATCTCGCCCAGCGTTACGTAGCTCTCAGCTGCCCCGACAACCGCGCCGAGGGTTATCGCGCCCGCCGCCGGCGCCAGCCCGCGGCGCCAGCAGTCAGAGCCACCACGATCGCCACAGCAACACCAACAGCGTAGATCGCATCACCGCGGCCGGTCGCCGATCGCATCGAGGGCAACGCCGCAAGATCAGGCCGCTCCGCCACGCCGCCGACAGACGCCGCGGCACACCCAACGCCGAACCAGCATTGCGAGTACGGCGAGCCCAGGAAAAAGCTCATCAACATGTTCCCCACCTTCGTCCGGCCGGACGTCGCGGGGTGCGTGCCGTCGGCGGCGAAATCGCCGGTCTGCCACGTCAGCCCGTCCGAGCGTGGCGTCGCGCCATCGGCCCACAGATATGGCCCCCACGCGATCCAGGGCGCACCGGTCGCGAGGTTGAGGTCGCCCGCCCGAGCATCTACGACAACACCGCTGTTCCGGGTTTGATCGACCTGCGCCTGGATCAGCCACTTCACGGAGAACCCGGACTCGTACGCGTACGGCTCAGGGTTCAATGCGGTCGATGCGTACCCGGCGTAGATCCGGCTCGACGCGAAGACGAGCTGCAGGTGTGGGTAGCGCGTCTTCAGCGCCCGCACGTCGTTCCCCATGAACGTTTCCAGCGCGTACGCATCCGACGACGCCGACGGCAGCGATACCGTCGGCCCGGCGTCGGCCACCTTCAGCCAAACCGCCTGTACCTGCTGCTCGCTAACGCCTGCGGGCGTCAGCCGCGTATCGCGCACGCGGTCGTAGTTCGCGTCCGCCGGCGAGTCCCACGTCGACGCGGTCTGTCCGCCCGCCGCGCCGTTCACGATAACGAGCGATGTGTGGTTGACGCTCGCACTCGCCGCTGCCTGCCCCATGAGGGTGTACGCGTCGCACGGCAATGCCGAGCTCGCCGAGCACCACTCCTGCGTGGTGTTCGACATGCCGATCGACAGCAGCACGATCTTCCCGCCGGCACTCGGGTTGCCGCTCGCGTCGAGCGGCCGCACCGCGGCCGCGTGTGCCGCGCCAGCCGCCGCGTGATCCGCCGGCACGCTGTTCGTGCCGCTCTCGTACAGCCCGCCACCGAACCCCAGATACGTTGCGGCTCCCATGTCGCTAAGCGGCGTGAAACCCGTCACGGCCTTAGCGCTGCCGAGGGAGATGGAGAACGCGAGGCCGAGCGCAAAGAGAACCAGCAGGCGGACAGCGAGGCGCGGTCGAGTCGTGGACATGGCGCGGCTCCTGGTCAAACGCGTTCACCTGACTGGGATGGTACGGCTGTGCGGAAGAGAGTACAGCCTCGTTTGTGTAAACTCCCGGTCAAGAACGCGACACCAGCACACAACGGCGAAGCTGACATCTACAACGCCGTAGCCTCGCGCTGCTCCCCCCAGACGCCGCGCAGCGAGCGGCAGATCTCGCCCAGCGTCACGTAGCTCTCGACTGCCTCGATGAGCAGCGGCACCATGTTCGCGTCGCCGCGCGCCGCGTCTTCAAGACGGCTAAGCGACGATGCGACCTTGCCGGCGTCACGGCTCGCGCGCAACCGCGCCAGCTGCGCCTTGCGGCGCTCGCCGACCGTGATGTCGTGCTGGTGGAGGCCCGTCGGCGGCGGCTCTTCGTCGACGAACTCGTTGACGCCGACGACGATCTTGCGGTGCGTCTCGATGTCGCGCTGGATGCGGAACGCATTCTCGTGGATCTCCTGCGCCTGGAAGCCGCGCTCGACCGCCGCCAGCGCGCCGCCCATGTCGTCGATGCGCCGCACGTAGTCCTCGGCGTCGCGCTCGACTTCGTCGGTCAGGTGCTCGATGTACCACGAGCCGGCGACCGGGTCGATCGTGTCGCCGACGCCCGTCTCGTACGCGATGATCTGCTGCGTGCGCAGGGCAAGCTCGGCGGCGTGCTGGCTCGGCAGCGAGAGCGCTTCGTCGTAACTGTTCGTGTGCAGCGACTGTGTGCCGCCGAGCACGGCCGAGAGCCCTTGCAGGGCGGTACGCACGAGGTTGTTGATCGGTTGCTGCGCCGTTAGCGTCGCGCCGCCGGTCTGCGTGTGGAAGCGCATCATCATCGAACGCGGGTCCTTCGCGCCGAACCGCTCCTTCACCACGCGCGCCCACAGGCGCCGCGCCGCGCGGAACTTCGCGATCTCCTCGAGGAAGTTGCCGTGGCAGGCGAAGAAGAACGCCAGTCGCGGCGCGAAGTCGTCGATCTTCAGCCCGCGGTCGAGCGCCGCCTGCGTGTACTGGATCGCGTCGGAGATCGTGAAGCCGACCTCCTGTGCCGCCGTACAACCCGCCTCACGCATGTGGTAGCCGCTGATGCTGATCGTGTTCCACGCCGGCAGGTTCTCGTTGCACCACGAGAAGACGTCGGTGATCAGCCGCAGCGACGGCCGCGGCGGGAAGATGTACGTGCCGCGCGCGATGTATTCCTTGAGGATGTCGTTCTGCGTCGTGCCGCCGACCTTCGACAGATCCGCGCCCTGCTTCTTCGCGACAGCGACGTACAGCGCCAGCAAGATCGCCGCCGTCGCATTGATCGTCATCGACGTCGTCACCGTTTCGAGCGGGATGTCGCGGAACAGCGCCTCCATATCGTCGATCGAGCAGATCGACACGCCGACCTTGCCGACTTCGCCCTCAGCCATCTCGTCGTCCGGGTCGTAGCCGATCTGCGTCGGCAGGTCGAACGCGACGGAGAGCCCCGTCTGGCCCTGAGACAGCAGGTACTTGTAGCGCCGGTTCGACTCCTCGGCGTCGGAGAAGCCTGCGTACTGGCGCATCGTCCAGAAGCGGCCGCGATACATCGTCGGCTGCACGCCGCGCGCGAACGGATACTCGCCCGGCAGCCCCAGCTTCGACATGTAGTCGAAGTCCTGCGCGTCGGCCGGCGTGTACAGCGGCGCCACGGGCTTCCCGGACGACGTCTCGAACGGCACATTGCGTTCGAGCGGCTTCTTTCCGTTGTCAGATGTCATGCGGGAAGTCTATGGAGCGGGTCGAGGCGGGTCAATTTACGAGGCTGGAGGCTGCGGCGTCAGACCTTCACTCTTAGTGCGTGTTGAGGTAGCGCCTTGTGCGGACGAAGCAGACCGTATCAATCCTGAATCGCCCGCAGGCGACCCGCCGCCGGCGCCAAGCGCCGGAGCGGGGCTCATCCCCACCGCGATACTTCCACGCTCAAGTAGGAGGAGCCGGCGGTCCCTCAGAAGCGGCCTGCCCTGGCGGGCCAGACTCCATGGCCGCCAGCCGGCGTTGAAGATCCTCCACTTGCCGGTGCAGCGAGGCTACCACCGGATCGGCGGTTTCATCCGCCTTTGTCTCGACGCCTGAAGCGGCCGCTTGGTGGGACGTGCCGTGATCGCCCATGCCCATCATCATCCGCATCATGAGCCACATCACGAGTCCCATCCCCACCATCATGACCAACATCATGGGGATGACCACCAGCGGGAAGACCCACCACGGGGCATCCCCGAAGAATCCTCCACCAGAGCCTGCCTGTAAGAGCACCATCACCTCCAACGCCTGATCCCGCGAGGGCCATCATGCTAAGGGCGCCGAACCGCCGATCAGCGGCTGACGGCGTCAGTACCAGCGATACAGCCACCATCGCTCGAAGGCAAGCTTGCCCAAACGCCACATGCGATTCGGGCCCTGCATGCGGATGTCTCGCGGAGATGCGTAGAAATCCCCTCGCGCCGTACCCGCGCGGCCGTCGCCCGTCTCCAGGAAGCAGAACCCATGGCCGTCGAACCGGCGCTGGCCCGCGCCGCCCTTCATCTCCGCGGCGATGTTGCGTGCGACGACCTCCGCTTCGGCATGTGCGAAGACGCCCGCTTTCGGCAACGGCAGCCCGTCGGGCAGCGGGATCGCCGTGACATCGCCGATGGCGTACACGCGCTCGCTCGACGTCATCATCGTTTGCGCATCGACCTTCGCCCAGCCCGTCTCGCCGGCGATCGCCGAACCTCGTACCACCGCCGGAGGCCGGTGCGGCGGCACGGCGATCAGCAGGTCGTACTTCTCCCGGGCGCCGTCTTCGAAGACGACCTCGTGCGCCGCGGCGTCCACCTCTCTCGTCTTGCGACCGGGGTGATACGCGATACCTTTCACTTCGAGCATCGACGTGACGGCCGCTCCCAGCCGCGGCCCGGCCACGGGCAACGGCTGCGGCTCCGGCGTCGAGATGGAGATCTCCACGCGGCCGCGGACGCCGCGCTTCCGAAACAGCGATTCGAGCAGCATCGCGCCTTCGTACGGCGCGGCCGGACACTTGTAGGGCAACGAGGGAACGACCAGCGCGACCCGCCCGCCCGTGAAGGTATCGAGCGCCTGGTGCAGCCGTTCCGCTTCGGACACCTGATAGTAGCCGAACGCTTCCCCGGACAGACCGGGCACGGCTTCGGGCGCAAGTTCCGCTCCGAGCGCGACGACGAGATAGTCGTACGCGACCTCGGCGCCGCCGGCCGAGACCGTTCGCGCGCCGGTGTCGATCGCGTCGACCGCGCCCTCGATCACCTCGATGCCCTTGCGGCGAAGCCGCGCGAGGTCGCGCGTGATGGCGGCCGCGCGGCGCTCGCCGGTCATCACCCAGGTGAACGACGGCGGGAACGCCTGTAGTAGGCTCCGATCGATCAGCACGACGCGGGCTGACGCCGGGACGAGCGCACGCAACCGCCGCGCTGCCACCACGCCACCGATGCCACCGCCGAGGACGACGACCGTCTGCGTGTCCGTCATGTGCCACTCCTAGAACGTCAGCGCCTTGTCGGAATCTACGACCCACTGAGTGAGCTGGCTCATCGTGCTGATCTCGACGCCGTCGATCAGCGCCAGCTTCGCCAATCCGCGCGCCTCGGCGCAACTCCCGCACGCTTTGACCTCGCCGCCCCTGCCAACCACGAACTCCAGCATCCGCTCGATGTTGTAGTAGCCCTGCGGCGTGGTCTGACTCTTGACCGCGCACGTCACGGCGTCGGCCAGAAGGAAGATGCGCACACCGATCCCCTCGTGCTCACGCTGCAGCGCCATCGCAAGCCGGAGCGCGTTGTATGCCTTCTCGGAGCCATACGGGCCGTCGTGGATGATCAGCAGGACATGCATGCGCTCGCCGCCTTCCATTCAGCGCACCACCAGCCGCGCCACCGTGCGCTCCGTCGATGCACTGAGCGTACAAGCGCGGACGCATCGCCCGCATGTGTCAAACGGCCCGTGTTCTCCGACATCCAGCCACACTCCGCCATCACTCACCAGTCTCTCGGTGCCTCTGTGTCTCTGTGTCTCTGTGGCGAAATCGCCTAGAATCGCCCGTACAGAGGAGGCGTCGCCGTGGAAGTACCGCTGCTGATCAACGACTTTCTCCGCCGCGCGGCGAAGCTCTATCCCGACAAGATCGCCGTCGTCGACGGCCCGCGGCGCTTCACGTACCGGCGATTCCAAGAGCGCGCGAACCAACTCGCGCACGCGCTCCTCGGCCTCGGCATTGAGCCCGGCGACCGCGTCTGCATCCTCAGCCCCAACTCGCACTTCTTCCTCGAGAGCTACTACGGCGTCACGCAGATCGGCGCGATCATCGTGCCGCTCAACTACCGCCTCATGGCCGCCGACCACGAGTACATCATCGAGCACGCCGGCGTGAAGGCGGTGTTGGTCGATTGGGAATACACGAAGGTCGTCGACGGCATCCGGCCGAACCTCACGACGGTCGAGCACTGGATCGTTGCGCAGGACGAAGGGTCGGCGCCCGATGGCTGGACCGACTGGGAGCACCTGATCGAGCGGCAGCCGCCGACGCCGACGCCAGCGGTCGAGCAGGACGAGAACGATACGATCTCGCTCAACTACACGTCGGGCACGACGGCGCGGCCGAAGGGCGTGATGCTCACCCACCGCAACTGCTACATCAACGCCTACAACTTCATCGCCCACCTGCGCGTCAGCCACGACGACGTCGAACTCTGGACGCTGCCGATGTTCCACGCCAGCGGCTGGGGCGGACCGTTCGCGGTCACCGGCATGGGCGGCACACACGTCGTGCTGCGCGCCGTCAACGGGCCCGACATCTTTCGCTTGATCGAAGAAGAAGGTGTGACCTTCGCCTGCATGGCGCCCGCGGTGCTCAGCACCATCCTCAACTATCCGGACAAGGCGCGGCACAACATCAAGACCAAACCTCGTTTTACCGTCGCCGGCGCGCCGCCGCCCGCGGCGTTCATCGAGCGCCTGGAGGACGAGTTGGGCTGGGAGTTCATCCAGATCTACGGCCTCACGGAGACGGCGCCGATCCTCACCGTCTCCGCGCCCGACTTCCACACCGAACAGCACGACTACCCTCGCCGCGCTCGCGCCGGCGTCGAAGCGATCGGTGTCGACGTCCAGGTGCTCGACGACGAGGGCCACCCCGTCGCGCAGGATGGCGTGGCGATCGGCGAGGTTTGCGCGCGCTCGAACGTTGTGCTCAAGGGCTACTGGCGACAGCAGGACGAGACCGACAAGGCGATCTACGGCGGCTACTTCCACACGGGCGACCTGGCCGTGTGGGACGAGCACGGCAACATCCACATCGTCGACCGCAAGAAAGACGTGATCATCTCCGGCGGCGAGAACATCAGCTC
>ORMF010408199.1_pt1 | contig 19260 bp, 14 predicted proteins | sample 1779871 | NCBI WGS metagenome assembly ORMF01 (sample SAMEA104232316, study PRJEB22302) | groundwater metagenome | biome: forest; feature: aquifer; material: groundwater | place: USA | collected 2011-08-07 | depth 5.4 m | reverse complement strand
TACGACGGGATGCGGATCACCGATATGGACTGCGCCTCGTGCACCGGACCGCTCATCAGCCCGGCCACCGTCGACCAATGGACGGTCGAGACCGGCGGCGGGCTGGCGGAGAGCGATGCCGCCGGCGTCCGCCTGAACGTCGTCCCGAGGAGCGGAGGCAATTCGGTCAGCGCGACCTTTTCAGGCAGCTTCAGCAACAGCAGCCTGCAGAGCGACAATTTGACCGACGATCTGCGCGCACGCGGTCTGACGACGGTAAACGGACTGCAATACCTCCGCTCCGTCGACGGATTTGTGGGCGGGCCGATCAAGCAGGATAAGTTGTGGTCCTTCGCCGCGGGCCGCTACACGGCGAGCAAGAATCAGCTCGCGGGCATCTACTTCAACAAGACGCAGGGAACGCCGTTCTACACGCCGGATCTGAGTCGGCCGGGATATCGAGACGACGAGTTGGTGGCCGGAACGTTGCGGTTGACGTGGCAGGCCACACAGAAGGACAAGTTCAATTTCCATATCGAGCCCCAGCACAATTACGTGCATCGAGGCGAATTCGCCGCGCCGGAAGCCATGTACTGGTACAACTTCGGGCCGCTAGGGATCTTTCAGGCAACGTGGAACTCCGTCCGCTCGAACAGACTGCTGTTCGAGGTCAGTGGCGGCGCAGCCATCACTCACTGGCCGGGCCCACCCAATGTGGGTGTCGGGCCGCACGACATTCCCGTCTTGGAGCAGACGACGGGCTTCCTGTACAACTCCAATACCAATCTTGGCGGCCCGAAGGACAGCGACCGGTACACCCAGCGAGCCGCCCTCAATTACGTGACGGGCTCCCACGCGTTCAAGGGTGGGATGGTCCTGATGGAGGGCGTGCACAACCTTGGCACCCAGATCAATGACAACATCCAGTACGTGATGTCGAACCAGGTGCCGCTTCAGGTCATCCAGTATGCGACCCCGTATATCCGCAAACAGCGCATGCGGGCCGATCTGGCACTCTTCGCCCAGGACCGCTGGGCGATCAAGCGTCTCACGCTCAACTATGGACTGCGCTTCGACTACTTCAACGGCGCCGTGCCGGAGCAGAGCACGCCGGCCAGTACCTTCGTGCCCGCACGGCAATTTGCGGCAGTGCACGATGTACCAAATTGGAAAGACGTCAGCCCCCGCGTGGGGGCCTCGTACGACCTGTTCGGCACCGGGCGGACGGCGCTCCGGATGTCGCTGGGCCGCTACGTCTTTCCGGAAACCACAGTCCTAACCGCCGCCGTGAACCCGATTATCGCCAGCGTGAACAGCGTCACCCGAACGTGGAACGACTCGTTCTTCCCAGTCGGCGACCCACGTCGTGGCAACTTCGCGCCAGATTGCAATCTGCTGGATTCCGCGGAGAACGGCGAGTGCGGCCAGTTCCTGAACCTCAACTTCGGGAAGAACAACCCGACCGCGACGCAGTATGCCGACGACGTGACGCACGGGTTTGGCGTTCGCCCTTACAACTGGGATGTGGCGGCCGAGGTGCAGCACGAGCTGCGGCCCGGCGTCTCGGTCACCGCCGGCTATTATCACAACTGGTTTAGTAACTTCACCGCCACCAACAACCTGGCGGTCACTCCGGCTGACTACAGTCACTTCTGCGTGACCGCGCCAAGCGATTCGCGCCTGCCGAACGGCGGCGGATATCCGGTGTGCGGTTTGTACGACGTCAGCACGAGCAAGGTCGGCCGCGTGACGAATCTCGTCACGCAGGCGTCGAACTTTGGGGAAGAGAGGCTCACCAACGACTTCTTCAACGTCAACGTCACCACAAGGCTCGGCAAGGGTGTGCAACTCGGGGGAGGAGTTGATACCGGCCGGATCAAGTTTGACGATTGCATCGTCGTCAGCAACCCTCAGGAAGGGAACTATGCGAAGTTCACGGGTGCTCTGAACATTCCGGCGCCTCCGGGAATAGTGTCAGGGACAAATAATGCAAATGTGCCCGTGAAGTGCAGCTTCACACTCCCGTTCAGCGGCCAGACGCAGATCAAGGCGTTCGGGAGCTATCCGCTACCATTGGACTTCGTGGTCAGTGCGACCCTCCAGAACGTTTCAGGGCCGATGATCCTCGCGACCTGGAATGCGCCCAACTCGGCGATCTTTCCGTCGCTCGGTCGAAATCTTGCGGCATGCGGCGCCGCGGCCGTCTGCACGTCTACGGCGCCGGTGCCGCTCATCGACCCCGGCACGAGGTACGAGCCACGGCGCACCCAGACCGATCTGCGGCTGACGAAGCGGTTCAAGCTTGCGCAGAAGGCCGATTTGGAAGCGAATCTCGACGTCTACAACGCGTTCAACGTCAGTTCCCCTCTGAACGTGAACGGCACGTACAGTACCGCTGCGTCGTCGCAGTGGCTCCGGCCGATTGGCGACGCATACACGGGGGGCGCCGTTCTCCAGGGACGTCTGATCCAACTTGGTGGTCGGTTGACTTTCTAAGGAAGCGAGCGGACCACTCCTTTGGGAAAGGAACCCTTATGAGGGCGCAAGACGGCACGCTGATCGTTCTACTGACTGTTCTCGCCGCTCCCGCTCCGACTTTCGCGCAAGCGGTGCCGTCGCCCTCTGCCGCACTGGCGCCGCCGATTCCGGACGTTCTCCAGGGAGACAGTCGAAGAGGCGCGACCGAATTCTCGGCCTGCGTCAATTGTCACGGGCAGCATGCTGAAGGCGGGTTCGGACCCGATCTGTCTGGCAGGGACCTGGCGTGGATCACCTTCAAGAAGGCTGTGCGCCAACCCTGGGGCATCATGCCGGCGTTCAGGGAACAGCAGAAGTCGGATCAGGCGCTCGCGGATATTCGTGCGTATCTCAACACGCTCCCGGGAAGCGCGACGCTTGGGGAATGGCATTGGCGCCGGGCCCCGGAGGACGCGCCGCTCGGCCAGCGGCTGTATATGAACTTTGCCGGTTGCGGGCAATGCCACGAGCCTGAAGGCAAGTTTCCGCGCGCGCGGCTCGGGGTGGCCGCACGGGACGTCACGTTCGACTATTTCAAACGACAGATCTATCAACATTTGGAGAGGTGGCCGAAAGGCACGATGCCTCTCTATTCGCCCGAGCGGTTGCCGGAGCCAGTCCTCCGGGAGATGTATCAATGGATGGTCGAGGAACTCGGCCTGCGTCCATGGATCGCCGGTGCGCTTGCGCTCGGAGATCGGCGTGGCGACAAGACGTCGTATACCCTGACCGTCTCGAACGGCGGCCAAAAAGACAAGGGGCTGGCGGCTGAAGGGTTGACGGTCTTCGTCAGAATCCCCACGGGTTGCTCGGTCGTCGCCGGAGCGGGAGCCGGCTACGAAGGCACCATACCGCTCGCAAAGCTCGGGCTCGAACCGGCGCTGAGGCTGGCGCCGCATGCGCACGACGACTCCGGGACAGTGGAACGCCCACAGCCTGACCTGTCTCGTGATGTTGCCGTCTGGAGGTTGTCGCGGATCGCGGCCGGCGAACAGATCACACTGTCGCTCACCCTCTCCGGACCCGAGCCAAGTTCGGAGCTTCTCAAGGGCTTCGAAGGGTCAACGATCCACTGGTCGTCGCCAGGGCGCCGCCCGGCGGGCAGCCCTCCTCGCATGGTCTACCGTGATCTGCGGATTCCCGACACAGGCGACCACGAACTGATTACCCCACCACGCATCGCAGGGACTCAGTAGGAGGACACATGAATATCGCGCATTGCAGGAGAGGCGTGTGCGCCTTGGCAATACTTGGCGGCGTGCTGCTCGTCTATGGCGCGACCATCAACGGGGCGGGGGCACAGGAGGTCACAGCCGAGCGCCTCAATAATGCGCAGCGAGAACCGCACAACTGGCTCGTCTACGGTGGGACCTACGCCTCGCAGCGGTACAGCGCTCTCGACCAGGTCAACACGGACAACGTGAACCAGCTGAAAGTCAGCTGGGCGTTCCAGACGGGCGTCATCGACGCCGGCCTTCAGAGCACGCCCCTCGTCGCCGACGGCGTGATGTACGTGACCTCGAACAACAATCACGTCTTTGCGCTGGACGCGACGAATGGACGCGTGCTGTGGAAGTACTTCTACGAACCGAAGAAAGCCGACGCGTCCGCGCCAGTGTCTGTCTCGCGCGGACTCGCGCTTGGCCATGGGCACGTGTACTTCGGCACTGAAAGCGACAACTTCGTTGTGGCGCTCGACGTCGCCACGGGCAAGGAAGTGTGGCGCACCAACGTCGAGGACAAAGGGGAGTTTGGATGCTCCATCCGGAACGCGCCGTTGATCGTGAAAGATATGGTGGTCGTTGGTGGCCGGATCGGTGACACGGGGCACCGAGGCCACCTCGTCGCGTTCGACGGCAAGACGGGCAAGCAGCGGTGGCGGTTCGATGTCATCCCGGGCCCTGGCGAGAAAGGTCATGAGTCGTGGGGGGGCAGCCGTGACTGGCTCTTAGGGGGAGGCGCGCCGTGGACGACGGGATCGTACGACCCGGAACTGAACCTCATCTACTGGGGCACGAGCAATCCCTCGTCTGATTTCTACGGCGGCAACCGCAAAGGCGACAACCTCTATACGAACAGTATCGTCGCGCTCGACGGGAACACTGGCACCATCCGATGGCATTTCCAAACGGTCCCCCATGATGTGTGGGACTACGATGGCGTCTACGAATGCATTCTGGCGGACATGATGGTGAACGGCCGGCCGCGCAAGCTGCTCATGCAAGTCGGGAAGAGCGGCTACGTGTATGTCATCGATCGGACGAACGGAGAGTACGTCGCCGGTTGGAAATATGCCGAGAACGTCACGTGGAGCAGCGGGCTGGACAACCGCGGAATACCCCTCGATAGAAACGAGCCGGTGACGGACAAGTTCAAGTTGATTTGTCCGAACTATTTTGGCGCGCGGAGCTGGAACGAGGCCACCTTCAGCCCCAAAACCGGACTCCTGTACAACACGGCGATCGAATGGTGTGGGGAGTACCGCGCACGGGAACAGCGGACCGAGCGCGCCAAAGGGAACCTGGGCGGAACGGTCCGGATGGTGCCACCTCCCTCAGGTAAAGTGACCGCGCATCTTGATGCGTTCGATCCGTTGACCGGACGCCGGGTGTGGCACCATGACGCCAAGCATCCGCTACTCGCAGGACTGACATCCACCGCCGGCGACCTCGTCTTCACCGGTGATCCCGAGGGCCATTTCTTCGCGCTCGACGCGAAAACCGGCAGGCAACTGTGGAGTTTTCAGACTGGTTCCGGACACCGCGGCGGATCCATCAGCTACGGCGTCAACGGAAAGCAGTACGTGGCCACGGCGTCCGGGTGGGGCTCGACGCTGGCCGGCCGGCTGGGCGAATTCTTTCCCGAGCTTGTCTCTGCCCCTGGTGGCTCGACGGTGTTCACGTTCGCGTTGCCCGATACGCCAGCGAGCTCGCGTGCGCGCTAATGGCCCGTCACACTGGACGCTGAAACAAATCGCGCAGCGCGCTCGTACTGCTCTGTGCTTCGCCCCGGCCCGCGTTGCGCAGCTAAGTGCCCGATTCGAGTTCTGAGCAGGTTGCGACCCGTAGCTACTGGAGCTTCGGTAACGCTGGTGAGAGGAGCCTGTGATGCAGGGCCGAGTTAGACGCCGGATTAGAGCGGTTGCGGCTGCGGCGGCGTTGATCGCGGTCGCTACAGTAGGTGTCGTGGCCGCATTCACGACGCGCACGGCGGCGCAGGGGCCTGTCTACAAGGCTCCGCGCTTTGTCGACGGCAGACCGAACCTGAACGGGATCTGGCAGGCCCTTGGTAACGCGCATTGGGACCTAGAGGCGCATCATGCGCAGCCGGGACCTCCACAATTCGGGGCACTGTTCGCCGCGCCCGCAGGACTTGCGGTTGTCGAGGGCGGGGCCATTCCGTACCAGCCGTGGGCGACCGCCAAGAAGAAGGAGAACTACGAAAAGCGATGGACGCTCGATCCGGAAGCGAAGTGCTACATGCCCGGTGTGCCTCGGGCGACGTATATGCCGTTTCCGTTTCAAATCATCCAGAGCACGAACAAGATCCTGATGGTCTACGAGTTCGCGAATAGCCAGCGCACGATTCACATGGACCAGGTCAAACCGAGTCCCGTCGACACGTGGATGGGCCATTCGATCGGTCGCTGGGAGGCGGACACCTTGGTGGTTGATGTGACGAGTTTCAATGACCAGACGTGGTTCGATCGTGCCGGGAATTTCCACAGCGACGCGCTTCACGTCGTCGAGCGGTATACACCGCGGGGCCCGGATACACTGCAGTATGAGGCCACGATCGAGGACCCCCAAGTGTTTACGCGGCCGTGGAAAATAGATCTCACGTTGCACCGCCACACAGCCAAGAATGCCGAGTTGCTGGAGTTCAAGTGTGTCGAGTTTTCCGAAGAGCTGCTTTATGGGCACCTGCGTGCGAAGCCGAGCCGATGAGACGTAAAAGGGGGTTACATGAATCGTCGAGCCGCTGTGGCAGTCGCTATCCTCACCACCCTCGTCGTCCTCCCGGGCGTAACGGGGTACCAGGCACCGGGCGCGGGTGCGAAGGCGCCCACGGGGGTGGCGCGCACGCTGTGGGGCGACCCCGATTTGCAGGGCATCTGGACGAACATGCAGGAGGCGCGGACCCCATTCGAGCGGCCCGCGGAGCTCGCCAATCGCGGCATCACGAACCCGCGCGATCAGCAGGTCCTCCGGGAGCAGCTGGCGCAGGACAACACGCCGGAAGCGCGGCAGAAATATGAGGCACAGATCGACGAGGCGGGCGGCCGGGGGACGGGCGCGGGGCCAGTTCACTGGTATGAAAGCCTGGAGTCGCGCCGAAGCCGGCTGTGGTCGGTCGTAGATCCGCCTGATGGGCGGATCCCGCCCATGACGCCGGAGGCACAGAAGCGAGCCGCCGAACGGGCGGCCGCACGTCGTGACGTTGGCACCGATGAGCCGAGGCCGGGGGGCTGGGTCGAGGACCTCAGCACGATGGTCCGGTGCACCACGCGCGGCATGCCGGGGGTCTACATCCCTGGCGCCTACAACAACAACTTTCAGATCGTGCAGACTCCTGGCTATGTGGCCATCAGTTACGAGTGGATGCACGAAACCCGCGTGATTCCGCTCGACCGGCGCCCCACGCTCCCGGACCAGATTCTCCAATGGCTCGGCAGCTCACGGGGCCCCCGGGGGCGGAACACGTTGGGGGGTGTGACCACGCCCTTCACGGACAAGACGAGCTTTCGCGGATCCACCGAGCGTCTGCGGCTGACGGAACGCTTTACGCGCGTCAGTCCGGACACGATCGAGTGGAGCGCGACGGTGGAGGATCCAACAACATGGACCCGGCCCTGGACGTTCGAAATTCCGCTGACGCTTGATCGCACGCAGGAGTGGGTGTTCGAGTACGCGTGTCACGAGGGCAACTACGGCATCCGGAACATCCTCAGCGGCGCGCGCGCGAAGGAGAAGGCCCAAGCAGACGCGAAGCAGAAGTGACACGTGCATTCGATGCGGGTCGCCGACGACACCCATCGAATCGGCGCCGGCCATCAACCCGACAGCCGCTTCACGTGGTTCGCGGCGTGAAGGGGTAGCCACGGCGAAGCCGAGTTCGAGCGGACTGCGCAAAGCCGCTAGTGCTCGCCGCAGAAGTCACTACAAGGTATCTTTCGCTGCAGGACGCGGCTACGGCCGGAGGCCTACGCCAAACAGTCCTCTGGTGAGCCACGCGGGCGGACACACTTGAGCGCAATCCGCGCCGCGGCGTTGGTCGCGCAAGAGGACTCGACGAAAGAGACGGTGATGAAGGTATTAGATCGGGCACGTGGCCTGCGGCTTCTCGTTCTGACCACCGCATTGGGCGCGATGGGGACGCTCCCGTCGATACTTGAACTGGGCGTGCGCGCGCAGATCCCTGCCGTCAAGTTCGACGTGCGGGCCGCCAAAGGTCTTGCAGTCTCACCACTCTACGAGGGCTGGTACGAGGTGGACGGGAGGCGGTACGCCTCGTTCGGGTACGCCAACCGCAACCGCGAGGAAATTGTCGACGTCCCCATCGGTCCTCGCAATTCCATCGCGCCCGGTCCACCTGATCAGGGGCAGCCGACGCACTTCTCTCCCGGCATCTTCTACGGGGTCTTCGTTGCGGCCGTGCCAAAGGATGCGCCGACGACGGAGGTGACGTGGACTCTCACCGCCAACGGGCAGACGCTGTCGATTCCTGCGATTATGGACCCTCTCTACTTAATCTCGCCGCAGCGAGAGACCGGCGGCGCCTATCCCGGCAACACGCCGCCGATTCTGAAGTTCGATCCGACCGGTGCCTCCTCGGCGCAAGGCCCGCTCGGCATCGTCGTCAGCCGCACGGCCACCGTGGGGCGTCCCCTGACGCTCGATGTCTGGGTCGCCGACGACGGTCTGCCGCCGGCGCCGCGGCGTCCCGGCCCGATTCTAGAGGGGCTGAGGCTGAGTTGGCAGGTGTACCGCGGCTCCGGCGCCGTTAGTTTCAGCACCCAGACGCCGGCCGTCGAGCAGGGAAAGGCGCGCACGACGGTGACCTTCAGCGAGCCGGGGGACTACATGCTGCACTTGCTGGCGATCGATTCGCAAACCGCGAACAGGTGCTGCTGGACGAACGGCTACGTCAAGGTCAGGGTGGAGGCGGGCGCGCAAGGCCGGTAAACGGCCGGCATTCGCTATCGCGCCGCGGCCTGCCGCGAGTATGCTTGGTAGCATGTGTGGCCACGACTGCGTTGCCACACACCGGAAAATACGCGCGCTCGGTTGATGGGAGCAGGAACATGAGGGCTGATAGCATGTGGCGCCTGATTACCCCGGTCGTTGTCGCGATGTGTGCGATTGCGGTGCCGCAACCTGCGTCGGCTCAAACGTTGGCCGCCGCCGACCGGCCGCTGACGTTCACGAGAGACGTGGCACCCATCTTCCAGGAGAAATGCGAGGTCTGCCATCGTCCCGGCAACATCGGGCCGATGTCGCTCATGAGCTTCGAGGAGGTCCGACCGTGGGTCCGATCGATCAAGGCGCGGGTCGCCAGCCGCGAGATGCCGCCGTGGCATCTGGACAAGGGCGTCGGGATCCAGAAGTTCATCAACGATCAATCGCTCAGCGACGCGCAGATCGACACCGTCGTCAAGTGGATCGACACGGGAGCGCCGCGCGGCGACCTGAAGGACATGCCGTCGCCGAAGCAGTGGCCGAGCGGCGATCGGTTCTCCCTGGAAAATGTGCTGGGGCCGCCCGACCTCGTGATCCGCTCCAAGCCGTTCACGATGCCGGCGCAGTCGGCCGACATCCACCTCGAAACGGAAGTGCCGATTCCGCTCACCGAGCCGCGCTGGCTCCGCGCGTCCGAGACGAAGCCCTCCGTGAAGGGCCGGCGCATCGCCCACCACGCGACCACGAATCTGCTCCGTCCGCTCACTCCCGAAGCGATCGCGGCCGAGCGCGCGGTGCGGGCCGGGCAGGCGGGCGCCGACGTGGTGATCGAAGGGCGTCGCAGCGCCCCAACGACCGAGAAAGAGCCCTTCACGGAATGGGCGCAAGGCAAGGGGGGCGAGGTCTACCCGGAGAACGTCGGCAAGTTGGTCATGCCGGGCACGAAGGCCCACTTTCGGATTCACTACCATGCCGTGGGTGAGGAAGTCACCGACACGGTGGAAGTCGGCTGGTGGTTCCATCCGAAGGACAAGACGCCGCACTACAGTGCGGAGTGGGGTGGAGTCGGCGGCGGGATTGGCCGCGGGGAACTGCAGATTCCGCCCAACACGGTGACGCAGTATCAGAGCGCCTCGGTGGTCACCGCACCGATGATGCTGCTCAATTTCCAGCCGCACATGCACTATCGAGGGCGGGCGCAGACGCTCGAGGCGATCTATCCGGATGGCCGACGGGAGGTCATCAACCAGGTCAGTCACTTCACCAACAACTGGCATATCAGCTACGTCTACGACCCCGACTATGCGCCGGTCTTCCCCAAGGGTACGGTCCTGATCGTCACGTCGATTCACGACAATACTGCCGCCAACAAGAACAACCCCGACCCGCGGCAGTGGGTCGTCTGGGGCGACCGGACCGTGGACGAGATGGCGCACTTGAACGAGCAGGTCATCTACATGACGGAAGAGGATTACCAGCGGATTGTCGAGGAACGCCGAAAGCGCGCCTCGACCCAGAACTGAGGCGCTTCCGGCCGCCCTGGAACGTGCCGTGCCGCTGCGGAGTATCGCAGAGCGTAGACACTTGGATCGCGATGGGGTTCAGGCTATTCCCGTCCGCACGTACCTCGTCTCGGACTACACCCTGACGAATGACCGCTTCCAAAGTCTTCTGGTCTCGCCACTGAACGAGGACGCGCTTCTTCCCGGGCATCTCCAACGCGGGGTCTTCGCTGTTCAGTCATGGAGTGGGCTCGAGTCGGAGCACGGCACCGGGGTTCTCGTCAGTCAGCACATACACAAGCCCGTCTGGGCCCTGGCGCACATCCCGGATCCGCTTTTTGAGATCCTCGAGGTAGTATTCTCGCCGCACGGGCCAACCCTTTTCATTGAACACGTGCCGTTCGAGCCGTTGGCCTTTCAAGGTGCCAACAAGAAGACTCCCCTTCCACCGAGGAATTCGGTCACCCGTGTAGAACGCCAATCCTGAGGGCACCGCGGCACCAGGAGTCCAGAATATGAACGGTTGCTCCATGCCCGGCATATACATGTTGGATGCATCAGGGCGTCCCGGGTCCCCGATTGACCCGCGACCGCCGATGTAATCGCCGGCATAGTCTCTGCCCATGCCGGTGAGAGGCCAACCGTAGTTCGCTCCCGGTTTCAATATGTTGATCTCGTCGCCGTCCAGAGGGCCAATCTCACTCTCCCAAATAGCGCCGGTCTCGGGGTGCACCGCTAATCCACTGGTCTGTCTGTGGCCTAGCGTATATATCTCAGGCTTGTACCCAGGTCGGCCAACAAATGGGTTGTCGGGCGGAACACCTCCGTCTTCTGTGAGGCGTAACACCTTGCCACCGTGACTCGTGGGATCTTGAGCCACGCCCCCTATGGTGTGCGCGTAAGGACCGCTCTTAGCGGGTGCCGCCGCTCCTCCATCGGTGACGTACAACATGCCATCGCGACCGAATACCATCCGGGCGTGGTTCGATGTAGCGATACTGGTGTCCTTCCAATCGTCGGCGAGAAAAATCTCACGGACGTCCGTTAACGCGCTTCCGTCCCACCGCCCTTTCGCCACTGCAAGGGTCGAGGTCAGCGGGTTCCCTCCAAGCGGATAGCAGACATTACAAGGGACAGTAAAGCGGGAGCGCATCGGCAGAGTACCGGCTGGGAACGGTGGTCCGGGCTTGCTATAGGACAGGTAGACAAATCTGTTCTCAGAGAATTTCGGATGAGGCAAAACCTCCAATAAACCGGTGAACCCTGCCGCGTACACGTCGGGAACGCCGGCGACGGGTTGGGGATCGAGCGCGCCATTTCTAACAACGCGTAAGCGTCCTGCCCGCTCGGTGACTAACATGTTGCCATCTGGGAGGAATGCGAGGCTCCAAGGATGATTCAATCCGTCAGCCACTGTGGTGACGGTGAAAGCGCCGGATACTCTGGACTCGGTCCGTTGAGCCGCAAATGGCCGAAAATGGCTGCTGCTGAATGTCAACGCAATGGCAATACCGCCCGCTGCCCCCCATGTCTTTCTTGACGTGTGGTGCATCTCATCCTCTACTCATTTTTCTTTGCAGCCGCGGCGTCAGCTTGTTCCTTGGCTCTGGCCCCACTCAGGATATGCCGCATCGCGTAGTTCCCCTCATGGCACGCGCCTTCGAAAATCTGCCAGTACGCCGGACCTGTCTTCCCGTTGACCATGAACGTCCAGGGCTTTACCCACGTCGTTGGATCATCGACGGTGACCGAGACCGTCAACGTCTCAGGATCAACGCGCGTGTAGCGCTCGATCAAATGCAGCGTCCGGCCCGATTTCATGAACGTCGCCTGGTCGCTGAAGTTCGTGACGTCCACGACGAGCGTCTGGCCTTCCCACCGGCCTCGCGAATCGCCCAGCCACCACCGCGCCGCGGGATCGAGATGTGGACGTCCGTCAAGCGGGATAATCCGGGCTTCGTGCAGGCGCTCGTACAAGAGTGCGACATGGTCCTGGGACTGCACAATCTGGAATTCGTTGCTGTACTGGCTGGGATACCAAGTCGTGGGCAGCCCGCGCGTCATGCACCGGTCGAAGAGATTCAGGTCTTCGGGCCCGTCGAAGGGACCATCGCCCAGGAAGCTGCCGCCCACGAAGCCGAGCGCGGTTCCCTTCGGAACCACGCGCTGCGTTGCCTCAGCCGTGTATTCGGGAATACGGCCGTTGGGAGGATCCACAACCAGGGAGGTTCGGCGCGACGCCTTCCCCGTTTCCCCGTACCACTGCGGCAGATCAGGACTCGTTCTGTCGGAAGCGCTCCGCTCCGCACCCGCTCGTCGGTTCTCCGCTTCGGACTGCTTCTGTAGCTTTTCCTCGAACTCCTGCTCGGTGAGCAGCGCCTTCTCGCCATACTGCACCGGCCGTTCGACGGGAATCCCTATTTCTGCATCGGTCGTCCAGACGCCTTGCAAATCCGGATGACCCCACGGCGTGAGCGGTACGTGCCGTGTCTGCGCGCGAGATTCCTGGGCACATACCACGAGTCCCACGATCGCGATTGAGCTCACCGCGATGCCCAACGCTACGGCAAATCGACGTTTCATGTCGGCCTCCTCTTACTACGTCAGCTCCAATCCGACACGTTTCTTCACGCGAGTGCTTACTGCGCCCGCGCCCGGAGCGTCTGCACGTCTTTTTCAGTGCGCATCACCATGCGGCCAACCCGGGCGGCGTTGTAATACGCGCCGACCACTTGGACGACGCCGTTGTGATCCAGCAATCCCAAGTGGCGTAAATCGGTGCCCCGTGATGGCCAACTGTAGAGAGCCGTCCACTTCTCAGTTTTCGGGTCGAACTTGCCGACCTCGTCGCCACCTTGGAAGCTGACCCATACTTTGTGGCTGGCATCGACCGCCACCATGTAGGGATTCAGGCCCACGCGCGGCACTGGATAGATGGTCGTTTTCATTGTCTCGATATTGATGCGCATCAGGTTTTGACCCGAGTAATTCGCCACCCACACGTCTGGGCCATTGACGTCTGCCCCCGGTCGACGAGGACGTTGGCGCGCCAACACGTTCAGATCCTCGATGGAGATATCGCCTTCCTGCAGAAACGACTTTGTCGGCGGCGGCAGCTTGATCTCAGATACTTTTCCGGTCTTCACGTCGCCGTGCCCCACGATGTCGAGCCCGAACTGAGCCCACCATCCGTTGCCGTCGCGATCGCCGACCGCGCCATAGGTGAACCCCGGCGTCATGGACTTGAACTCGCGCCAGTCCCCGGTTTTTGGATTGAATCGAACGGCTCCGGTCGTCGAATCCCCCCAAATCTGTCCCTGCCCGTCCTCGGCGACGTGTATCGTCATCGCCTTCATGCCGGCGGGCGGCGTGAAGACGTCAAATGTGTCCGTCTTGGGATCGATCCGCCCCAGTCTTTCGCCGTCCTGCACGTTGGGTGCGCGCAGGTTCACGTTGAACCAGATCATGCCGTCGTGAGCCACGAAGATGCCGTGCGTGGTGGCGGCACGACCAGTGGGACTCGCATATTTGAAATCAGTGACCCGGCCGGTCTTCGTGTCGATCTTTCCAATGGAACGGGTGTTCGTTTGGTGGTCGTTCCACGTGAACCAGATGTTGCCGTTGAAATCGACCGTCGCATCGTGCATCCCGGATCCGCCGCCCGCCGCGGACGGATGGCCGACCGACCAATCGCCGCCGTTGTTAAGCACATAGCCACCGCCCGCCTCGGATGGCAAGTCGTATTCGTAGACGACTGGAAGTGCGGCCTCGCCGGCGGGACGCGGCGGCAACTTGGCTTCAATCGGTGGGGAGCCGGGGCCGCGTATTTCCGTCAAATAGGCGACGAGATCTTTCTGGAACCGGCTGATCCCGGACGCGGGCTTGTCGTTGAACACGGGCATCGCCTGTAGAAGGCTCATCGCGGTGATGATCTGGTCCCACCCTTTCGCATCGAAACGATTGTTCAAAATCGTGTTCGCCGAATGGCACTCCGTGCACACACCGATCAAGACGGCCTTCATCCGGCGATGCGCCGGCGTATCCTCCGGCAAGGCCGCGGCCATCTGGTCCCCAGTGAGCTGGCCGAAAAAGTCCTTGGTCGGTTTCAGGACCAGATCCTGCTTCCGGACCGCGCCCTTCAGCTCGAGGCGCTGTTCCGCTTTTTCCCAGCCGACCACCTGCGCCCGCACGGAGTACGAACCGTCCGCCATAGGCGGAAAATAGTACTTGCCCTGCCGGTCAGTGAAAACAGACGTGGTGATGGTTTGCCCCGACCGGCGTGCGGAGACCGTGGCGCCGCCGATTGTCTCGCCAGACGCGGAGGTCACGGTCCCTGTCAACATGACACCCGTCTCGGACACGTCGGGGCGCTGGGCGGCGAGCGCCGCTACCGTCAGAACGCCGCCCGCTGTGACCAACAAAAGCTTCCTCATTTGCTGCATAGATCACCTCAGAATTCAGAGGGCTGAACACTAAGCGTCCGACTGGGCGTCTCGATGGTTTTCAGGTAACTGACGACGGCATCGATCTGATCCTCTCGCAAGGCGTACTTCCATCCCGGCATCTTGAAACCGGTGCCATCCGCGATTATCCGGCGCATGGACTCTTCGTTTCCCTCGACCCGCGATTTTCGGAGCCTGGGCGCGTAGGGGTCGACGCTGCCATCCGAGGGAAGAATGGGCAAATGACACACTGCGCATTTCTGCTGAAAGATGCGCCGGCCTTCTTTCTGCTGGTTGGACAACGCTGGCTGAGCACTCGGTTGCTGTCCAACGATTGCCACGGGCGCAAGACACACAAGAGATACTAAAAGCGGCCAGCGCGTCGTCATGGAATTCCCCCCTGGCGTCAACACGGAACGATCAAGTTGGTCACGAGCGGTGGGACAGGCCGCGGACCGTTGACCATTACGGCAACTCTTCATAGAAGAGTCGTGCGGCATCGGTCACGATCCTCTCCGGGACCTGGTACTTCGCGGCCAACTCGGTGGTCACGGTCGAGGCGATCTGGTCTGCGGTTTTCCGCTGCTCTTTGAGCGTGCTGACGCGGTCTCGCACGGCGGCCATGAACCCGCGATGCTTTTCAATCATCGACGCATCGCCGAGCGGACCGTGGGACGGCACGACGTGTCGTGGTTTCAACGCCATCAGCCGTTCGAGGCTGGCCAGCCAGACGCGCGCCTTGGTGGGTGCCGCCGTGAACCTGGCGGAATTGATGCCGATCGGCGAACTCATGGCCACGTCGCCCGTAAACACCACGGCGTCACCTTCGATGAAGAACCCGACGTCGCCGCGTGTGTGGGCCGGTCCCAATTCCATGAGCTGCACACGAGTACCGCCAAGATCAATCAGGGCGTCGCCTGCGAACATCACATCGGGCGTGCGATAGATGGCGCCTTGCATGTCTGCGGCGCGGTCGGGCATCCCCTTGAACAGTGCGACGACCCCGCGCCCTTCCGCAGCGCCTGTCGTGTCGATGTCCTGTTGTTGGGCCTTCGAGCGCAGGATGATCGCCGATGCCGGAAACCCCGATTCACCCATCATGTGTTCGGGATGAAAGTGCGTCGCCGCAACGTAAAGGGTGGGCCTGCCGGGCGCGAGTTGACGGGCAAGGTTCGCGAGAATCGCGCCATTCTTGGGGCCAAGTCCACTGTCGATGACCAACGTTCCCTTGCTGCCCACGACGATGCCGACGTTGGACTGTGCCCCAGGCTGTCCTTGGAGAACAACCGTCACGTGATCCGAGAGCTTCAGCGGTCCAGCCGCCGCGGCTCCTTTTGCCGGTGCGGTGGCCCGCAGGCCGGCGGTGAATCCCAACGCGATTGCGGCACTGGTCAAGGCAGGCAGTATGTTTCTCATGCCGTTTACTCTACAACCGAACTGGCCCGGATCAAGCCCATCATCCGTCGTTGTGAGGGCACATCGCCACGCCTCAATGGTATGCTACTGGCGATAGGAGCCTATTCATGAGCGAACACCTGCCTGCTCGGCAACTCAACCGGCGTGATGTGCTACAGGTGCTTGGCGCGGGCGTCGGACTTGGGGTCGCCCGGGCGTTGCCCTGGAACACTGAGACCCTGTCGGCGGCTCAGAACGTATTCAAGAGCGTACATGCCGTCAGCGTGCCCAAGGGGGCGATCATCCGCACGATCTTGAAAGACGTGTCCCCGAATGCGTTTGTCAACGGCGCGACCCTCGTTCACGAGCACCTCAGCGTCAATGTCGAGCTGATGGTGGAAGAGCTGAAAGCGGCCGCCGAGGACGGATTGGGGGGCCTTGTTGCGCTCACGACGGATCGACGCAAAGACGAGGAGGCCGAGAGCCTCAAGCAGATCGCCTCGCGATCACCTGTCCAGATCGTCCTGGGAGGAGGCTATCTCGAGGACCTTGGTTTTCATCGCTACCCGCCGACCGTCGCGGCGATGAGCGAGTCGCAGCTCGTTGAGGAGCTCGTCTCCGACGCCACTCGACAGCGGTGGGGCGCGTTCGGCGAGATCGGGACGTCGCTGGAGCTGCAGCCTGACGAGCGCAAGATGCTGCGCGCGATCGGCCAGGCGAGCGCGCGCACCGGTATCCCGATCCTCACGCACGTGCCACACGAGGGGTGTCCGACCTGTGCGATCGAGCAGCTCGATGTTTTCTTGTCGCAGGGCGCCAAGCCGCAGAACATCTGTATCGGCCATCTCGCGACCATTCAAACTGGCCAAGACCCCACGATGGAAACGCACAAGACGATTGCCAAGCGCGGGGCGTTCATCGACTTCGGACCCGTCGGCCACGAGATGGCGCGGTCACACGTGCCGGAGGCCGAGAAAGTGAAGCGTTTCATCATGCTGATGGACGCCGGCCTCGAAGATAGCGTTGTGCTCTCGTCAGACCTGGGAAATCACAACCACTTGAAAGCGAACTGGGGCCTTGGATTCTCCTCGGTCCTCCTGCAGTTCGTGCCGAAGCTGCGACGGGCCGGCGTGAAAGAGACCACGATTCGCAAGGTGCTGGTGGACAACCCGCGCCGTTTGCTGGCGTTTGTTCCGAAATCCGCGTAGGCGATGGTGAACGGTCACACGGAGCGGGGCCTTGTCAATGTCTTCGCACCACCAGGCGGCAGACCTTGAATAGGCCGTGACCGTACGTGTAGCCTCCTGAGACGCCGGTGACGCTCCCGCTCTTGTAACGTTCGACCAGCGGTTCGTACGGCCTCTGCCCATCGAGGGCCCCGTGCTCGACGCGACAAGTCTCCTCACATATAGAATCGCTCGCCGAGGATATCGTCATGAGGCTCACGAAGTTCGGATCTTGGGCAATAGTGACGGCGTTGAATCTTGCCGGCATGGGGACCTGGTTGGTCGCGCAGGCGCAACCGCAAGGGGGAGTGTCGTCGGGCGCCTGGTCGTCACACAACTATGATGCCCGCAACTCCCGCTTTTCGCCGCTCGACGAGATCAATGTGTCGAATGTGAATGGGTTGACCGAGCAGTGGACGGTCGAGATGGGGGCATCGGATGCCATCTCCTATCTGACGCCGCTCGTGGTCGATGGCGTCATGTACTTCAACGCTGGGAGCCACGTGTTTGCGGTCGATGGCGCTACGGGAAAATCACTTTGGACGCGTCATGTCGAGCCGCCGTTCCCGGGCGGCGCGGGCCGTGGCCCGACAGGATGAGCGACCGGGGGGCACGAATGGGGGGAATCTGGTGACGGCAGGCGATCTCGTGTTCCAGGGCAGTGATGCGGGCGAGTTCTTCGCGCTGGATGCCCGCACTGGCAAGGAGCTGTTCACGACCACCGTGCGGCGCAGCATTTGCGCGAGCCCGATGACATATCGCGCCAACGGCAGGCAATACGTGGCATTCGTTGCCTCAGGCGCGATTCACGCGTACGGCCTGAAGTAGTCGAGCCATCTGTCTCGCGATGGAAATCGGCCGTGTTCTGACTTGATTCCAGTGTTGTTCAGTGGCATTCTCGCCGGGGGCGCGCGCACAAGAAGGGAAAGGTTGCCCGAAAAGGATTCGCGCGCGAAATGATGATGTCGTCGGGCCGATCACACAGGTGTGTGGTCGTGATGGAGGTGTACTGATGTCGCTCCGCACCGCGTTCAAGAGTTTGACGAGCGTTGCAGCCGTGTTCGCTGCGACTGCGGGTCTTCTCGCCCTGTTCGTGATCCCCGTCACCGGAGGCGCCCAGGAAGGCATCGGAAAGCAGGCCTTTGAGGCGAATTGCGCCGTCTGCCACGGGAACCGAGGCGAGGGAGGGTCGGGACCTGCCCTCGTACCGCTTCCCTACGACAACGCGAGGCTGCTCGCGATTGTTCGTCAAGGCGGCGGCCAAATGCCCGCGATCTCCAACGCCCGGATCAGCGATGCGGCACTGTCGGCTGTGGCCGGCTATCTGCGAGGTCTCGGCGTAGAGCGGGGAGTATCGCCACGGCCGGCAGGCGCTCCGGGAGCAGCGGGAGCCGGGACCGTGCTGCTTGCACCCGTGGACAAAGGGGTGCCCGTGACGGATGCCATGCTCGCCAACCCGGATCCGTCCGAGTGGTTGAGTTGGCGACGGACGCTGGATGGGCAGGGCTACAGCCCACTCGACCAGATCAACATCCAGAATGTGCGGAGTCTCAAGCTGGAGTGGTCTTGGGGGATGGACGCCGGGGCTTCGCAGACGACGCCGCTGATGCACAACGGCGTCCTGTACGTTGCCAGCCCCGGCAATGTGGTCCACGCGCTCGACGCCCGCACAGGTCAACTCCGGTGGGAGTACCGGCGCGAAGGCGAGGACCCCTTAGCGCAGATGCGGACCCTCGCGATTTACCAGGATCTCGTGTACCTCAATACAGGAGATGCCCATATCGTCGCCCTGGACGCGCGGACGGGGGCGGTGCGATGGGACACCGAAATCCGTGGCAATGACAAACGATTCAGATTCACCAGCGGGCCGATTGTGGCCGATGGTGTTGTCATCGCAGGGCTGATGGGGTGCGGCACGTTTGCCGACGACACCTGCTACATCGTGGCCGTTGATGGTCGGACGGGGCGGGAACTGTGGCGGACGTCCACGATTGCCCGACCAGGTGAGCCTGGTGGAGAT
>ORMF010617818.1_pt1 | contig 19265 bp, 13 predicted proteins | sample 1779871 | NCBI WGS metagenome assembly ORMF01 (sample SAMEA104232316, study PRJEB22302) | groundwater metagenome | biome: forest; feature: aquifer; material: groundwater | place: USA | collected 2011-08-07 | depth 5.4 m | reverse complement strand
GGCGCCTGGACCCGCCGGAGATGCCGGTGATGGTCGGGCCGGGGTCACCGCCAGCCCGCCTCACCGCGAGGCGGCGGAGCGACGCGGGGGCCCGCCTCCGGCCCCCGGCGTCCGCCCCGTCATATGATTGTGCGCGCGAGTCCTGGAATGTCCCGCTCATGTCGGTAATCCAGCCGGATTCCACTGGTTCGGCGCTGAGAGCATCGCTCGACGCGGCCCGTGTGGAGTTGCGTGCCGCCATCGCCCGCGGCGCGGGAGGGCGCGGCACGCTCGAGCGTTACGCCGATCGTGTCGATGGTCTGATCCGGCAGGTGTTCACCGATGCCGGTCCGTACGACGGGCCGGTAGCGGTGATCGCGCTCGGAGGATACGGACGCCGTCACCTGTGTCTCCACTCGGATATCGATCTCCTTTTGCTCTTTGGAAGCGGCATCGGTCCGGCGGAGGAGCGCTTCGTGCACCGCTTCCTGAACCCGCTTTGGGATCTTGGCGTCGTCGTCGGGCACCAGGTGCGCGACATCGATGATTTTCAGCGCCTCGAGACCGACAACCCGGAGTTTCTCCTGGCGCTGCTCGACGCGCGACCGGTGGCGGGCGCGCGCTCCGTGTTCGAGCGGTTCGGCGCGGTCTTTCACCAGGCGGGCACGCACGCATTCATCCTGCGCTCGCTGCTCGCCCTGATCGAGGAGCGCCACGCGAAATTCAACGACACGTTGTACCAGCTCGAGCCCGACGTGAAGGACGCGCCCGGCGCCCTTCGCGATCTCACCGCGACGCGCACGATCGCGCTGCTCACCGATCCGCTGCTGCTGCGGCGCGGACCGGCTGACGCCGCGAGGTTCGACGACGCAGAGGACTTTCTGCTGGAGGTGCGCTCCACGCTCCACCTCGAGTGCGGGCGCAACCAGAACGTGTTGAGCCACGAGCTGCAGGAGCGCACGGCGGAGATGCTCGGGTTCCCAGGCGCCGAGGCGGGCCAGCGCGTCGAGAAGCTGATGAGCGACTACTTCCGCCACGCGCGCATCGTCAGCCGGTCGCTCGAATGGGCGCGGCGGACGGCGCCGGTGCCCATCGGCCCCAACATGGGGCTCTCGCGCGACGGCGTGCGGTTCATCGATCCGGTGCAGGCGGCGCGCAATCCGGCGTCATGGCCGGCCGCCTTCCAGGCCGCGCTCGATGCGGGCACGGAAGTCTCCGAAGAGGCGCTCTCGTGCATTCAGCAGCACGTGGATCGATACCGCGCGGACGACTTCTTCGTGGACGCGCAGGATCGCGCGGCGCTGCTGCGGTTTCTGAAGCCGCGACCGGGACTCTATGCCCGCCTCTCGCAGATGCACGACTGCGGTCTGCTCGGGCGTGTCTTCCCGGAGTTTCAGGCGATTTCGTGGCGCGTGGTGCGCGACTTCTACCACAAGTACACGGTTGATGAACACACACTGCTGACAATCAGGAACCTCGAGCGGCTGACCACGACCGACGCGCCGCATCGGGTTCGGTTCCGGTCGCTTCTCGGGGATCTCCAGGCGCCAGAGCTGCTCGTGCTCGCCCTCCTCTTTCACGATGTGGGGAAGTGGCGAGACGATGACCACGCGCTCGAAAGTGTCCGGATGGCGGAGGAGGTGCTCGACAGGCTGCAGGTGACCGGCGAACCGCGCGAGGTCGTCCTGTTCCTGATCCGGCATCATCTCCGGATGTCGCTCGCCGCCTTTCGGCGCGATACCGAGGATCCCGAGATTGTGAAGCAGTTCGCGGCGCTCGTCGGCACGGAGGAGCGTCTCAAGCTGCTCTGCCTGATGACCGTTGTCGACATCGAGGCCGTAAGCCCGGACACGCTGACGCCATGGAAGGCGGAGCTTCTCTGGCGACTCTACGTCGATACGTACAATCACCTGACGCAGCGGTACGGCGACGAGCTGATCGAGCGCAACGAGGTGGGCCTCACTGAGCTGCAGGCGAACCGGCCTGCCGATCTCAGCGCTACGGAAATCACCCAGTTCCTCGAAGGCCTTCCGCAGCGCTATCTGCACGTCTTTCCGCGCGACACGATTTACCGGCACATCCGGCTTGCGCGCGATATCAAGCCCGACGAAGTACACCTCTCGCTCGAGCAGAAGGGCGCGACCTGGGCGCTGGCGGTCGCGACGCTCGACAAGCCGTTCCTGTTCTCGAACATCTGCGGGGTGCTCTCGTCGTTCGGCATGAACATCCTGCGCGGCCATGCGTTCACGAACCCGAACGGGCTCGTGCTGGACGCGTTCGAATTCACGGACGAGGAGCGGTTCTTCGAACTGAATCGCGACGCGCAGGACCAGGTGCTGCGCGTCATGCAGGACGTCGTGTCCGGGCGCGCGGACGTGACCGCGCGGCTGCGCGGTCGTGAACAGAGCATCCTCCAGGCGAGGAGCGCGCTGCGCTTTCCGCCGGTCGTGCATACCGACAACAAGGCGTCGGGCCGCTATACCATCCTCGACATCGTCACCGGCAACGCCCTCGGGCTGTTGTACCGAATCAGCCGCGTCATTTCGCAGCACGGCTGCGACGTCGACCTCGTGCTGATCGCCACCGAGGGCGAGAAGGCGATCGACGTGTTTCACATCACCAAGGCGGGATCCAAACTCACGGAGGCGGAGCAGATCGCGCTGACCTCCGATCTGCAACGCACACTGGAGGGAACGGTATGAAGCTGCTCAAGAGTATCGTCCGCCCGAACAAGGTGGACGAAGTGAAGGACGCGCTGGCCAAGCTCAATATCGCGGGCATGACGGTGACCGAGGTGCGCGGCCACGGCAAGCAGAAGGGGCACACCGCGATCTACCGCGGCAAGGAGTACAACGTCAGCCTCCTGCCCAAGATGGAGATCGAGGTGGTCGTACCCGATTCGATCGCGGACGAGGCGATCAAGGCGATCGTGCAGGCCGCGCGAACCGGTGAGATCGGCGACGGCCGGGTCTTCGTCATCCCCGTCCTGGAGAGCTACCGCATTCGCACTGGAGAAGTGGAGAAGTAGCGTGTTCGATCGCAGCGCGCACGCCTCAGCGTGCGCGCGCGATCAGGGAGAGCCGTCCCGTACGGGTCGTCACGGCGATGAGGGCGATGGCGGCGATGGAACAGCAGCCACCGTCGGCGAGCACTCAACGTTCGCGAACGTCAGACTGTTCTCGAGAATGTCCTGCACCTGGGTCACGTGGTAGCAGGTCCCTGAGACGGTATCGTTCAGCGGGGCACTCTCAGGTCCTTCACGCGTCCACACGAGGGTGGCATCCGATACTCTGGCGTCCGCCAGCTGCTGCAGAACCCGTCTGGCGCTCCCCCCGTCCGTTGCGTACAGAAACGTGCGGCTCTGATAGAGCGCTGCGACAACTTGATCGAACCACCACACATTGGACACGACGTATCCGTGCTGTTCGGTGACTGACTGTGTCGCTGTGACGATGCGCGCATAGTAGCGTTTTGTCCCTCGCAGTTCGCGGTAGGCGGCGCGCGTAGTCCAGACGCCCGCGATCAGAATAATCACGACAAGTACATGACGGAGGGCCCTCCCGTACCCAGGCTTGATCGCATCGGTGGCCGCGCTGGTCGCCAATACGATCAACGCCGGTGAGGCAACGAGCAGGAATCGCGGCCCCCATTGCGCCCCACCATCGTGAGTAGATGTCAGCCAGACGAGGACAAGCGTCCACAAGGCCAGAAACCAGAGGCCTCGTGTTCGATCCGTGCCGGTAAACGGGACCAGCACCAGAGCCCCCGCCGGCCACGCATTCCAGAATGAATCGCGTGGGAATGCGCCTCGAGTTGCGGCGATCGCCACGACCGCACACCCTACCAGCGCAAGTGTTTGACGCCGGCGCAGATCCAGCGGCGCGAACTGCGCGATCCATGCTGTTGCGATGATCAGAAAACCGAGGGCAGCCAGCGGAGTTGCGGGCAACAGCCACAGCCGGATCCGGTGGCCTCTCACGGCCAACCAATGGTCCAGCAGCGGAGCAAGATTCGCTGCGAGGTGTGGACCGGTGACGCTGCCCGAATGCAGATAGTTCGCTCCTGCGAAGGGCAAGAGAATCGCCGCGACGCCGACGAGAAACGCGAGAAAGGCATCCTGTCGACGCGATACCCACGCCAGCGCGGCCACGTACCACAATGCCTCTGGGCGAAGAAGGACGGCGACGCCACAGAGCACCCCGGCGGCGGCCATCGCGTACCCGATGCGAGTGCCCCGACCAGCGGAACCGAATACGAGCGCCGTGCCTGCGGCGACACACGCAATCGCGGGCGCGTGTTCCCAATACTCCAATCCATAGAAGAAGATCGGACTTGCGAAGACAGCCAGAACGATCAGAAGCCCGACAGCGGCGGAAGGGGCGCTGTGCCGCCGGATTACATTGAGCAACGGCAGCACTCCGATAAAACCCAGCAGCGGGAGGATGTACGCGCCGCGCAATCCGACGGCGGCGATCGGGAGCGCCGACAGCACCGGGAATACTGGTGACTGAAGCACGTGCGCGTGATCGTCATGGACCTCGAAGAACCGGTCGACGTACGGCACCGGACGGCCATCGATCGTCGGGAGGTCGACTTCAAACGGGCGGGTCGGATGCTCGATGGCACTACGGGAAGCGATCAGCTTGACGCCGGAATCACCGCTGTAAAACCCCTCGGCCGGCATCGTTGCCGCGAGCAGAGTCAGTGCGATGATGCCAATGGCGAACGCGGCCCAGATCAGCGATTGCTCGCGCTGTCGTGGTGATGGCGAAAAACTCATCGCAACGGCTCAACGCTATTCGTATCGCAGGGCCTCGATCGGATCGAGCCGCGCCGCGCGGACGGCGGGCACCATGCCGAAGAAGATCCCGACTGCGGCCGAGAAGCCGAGGCCAAGCGCGAACGACCACCACGGTAGAGAGATGGGGAAGCCGGTGGCCGCGTGGACGGCGACCCCGATGCCTGCGCCCAGCAGGATGCCGAGCAGGCCCCCGACCGAAGTGAGCACCACCGCCTCCGCGAGGAACTGAAAGAGAATCTCACGGCGCCGCGCGCCGAGCGCCTTGCGCACGCCGATCTCGCGCGTGCGTTCGGTGACCGAGATGGTCATGATGGCCATCACGCCGATGCCGCCCACCATCAGCGCGATGGACGAGATGACGATCAGCCCCAGGAACGTCGCCTGGCTGACCTGATCCCACACCTTCAGTGCCGCGTCCTGCGTGACCACGTCGAAATCGTCCGGCTCGTCCAGCGTGAGGCCGTGACGGATGCGCATGATCTCCTCGACCTGCGCGAGCGCTTCGCCGCGGCTTGCGCTCTCGTACGGCAGCACCGCGATCATCGCGCTGCCCGGCTGCCCGCGAAACACACGGCGCGCCTGCGTGCCGAAGAGCGCCTGGTGCGTCGACTGGGGAATGACAACGAAGTCGTCCTGCTGGGTGCCCAGGTTGCCGACCGACGGGCGTTTGTCGAGTATGCCCACGACCGTGTATTCACCCGCGCCCAGGCGGACCTTCTTGCCGATCGGATTGAGACCGCTCTTGGCAAAGAGCACCTGGTTCGGAGTGTCGCCGAGCACGACGACCTTGCGTTTGTGCTCAACCTCCGGCGCGGTGAACAGCCGACCCGCCGTGACCTTCACGAAGGTCAGCGCCGCGTACTCCTCTGTCGCTCCGATGACGTTCAGCAGCTTTGTGCGGTTGCCGTCGTAGTACGCGCGCTCCTGCACGTCGCCCATCGCGCCAAGCCAGATGTCGACGGTCTGCACGGCGGGGGCCAGCTTCTGAATCGCTCGGGCATCGTTCACCGTGAGGTTCGGCCGCCGTGCGAGGTCGGCGAAGTCCCGGCCGGCGGCAATGCTCAGGCCGCTGAACTTGGCGACGAAGATCGTGTTTGGCCCGAGCGTCCGTATGCTGTCGCGCAACGACTGATCGAACCCGCGGATGAGCGACGTCATCCCGACGATCGCCGTGATCCCGATGACCACGCCGAGCACCGTCAGCGCCGATCGCAGCTTGTTGACGCGCAGGGTGTCGAGCGCGAGCAGAACGACTTCCCCCAGCAGCGCGACGCGGAATCCCATCTCCATCATTCGCGCCTCAATGCCTCGATCGGATCGAGGCGCGCGGCGCGCGAGGCAGGATACAGGCCGAAGAAGAGCCCGACCGCCGCGGTGATTCCGATGCCGAGCGCGACCGACCAGAGCTCCAGCCGCGCCGGCAGCGGCGTGACCGCCGAGATGACCTGACCAATGCCGGCGCCTAGCACGATGCCCGCAACGCCGCCGCATATCGACAGCGTCACCGACTCGGTCAATACCTGCCACATGATGTCGGTCCGCCGCGCGCCCAGCGCCTTGCGCAGCCCGATCTCACGAGTGCGCTCGGTGACGACCATCAGCATGATGTTCATGATGACAATCCCTCCGACCACCAGCGAGAGCGCCACGACGCCGACGAGGACCGCGAAGATCCCTGTCGTTGCCTGGTGATACAGCGCCAGCACCGTGTCCGACGTCACCAGGCCGAAGTTGTTCTGCTGGGATGCCTTGAGATGACGTACCACCCGGAGCGCCACCGTCGCGTCGTCCATGGCAATCGGGAGGAGGGCAGGCGTGACCGGTTTGACGGAGAGTGCGAGCGATGGCCGCGCCCCGAACAGCTTCATGTACGCGCCGAGCGGAATCACCGCGTACGAATCGAGCGATGTGCCGAGGAAGCCCCCCTTTTTCTTGCTGACGCCGACCACGCGGAAGTGCGCCCCTTCGATCTGGATCGTCTTGTCCAGCGGATTGACGTCGGCGAAGAGGCGGAGCGCCGTTTCCGTGCCGAGCAGCACGACCGGCCGGTTCCGGGCGACCTCGATGGCGCTCATCATCCGGCCACGCTCGGCGTCGAAGTTGGCGAAATCAAGGTAATCGGACGTGACGCCCTGGATCTCGACTCGGTCCAGCACCTGCTCGCGATACGACACGGACGCGGGCTGCTGTGCCTGCGCCATCACGGATCGGATCGTTGGGCTGAAGCTGCGGACGGCATCGGCTTCAGAAAGTGTCAGGAGCGGATTGGCGCGAACGCGCTCGACGTCCTCGTCCGTCCGCGTGATCGGCAGTCGCTGAATCGTGAACGCGTCCGCACCCACCTCGCTGACGATGGCGTTGGACACCATCGCGTTCATCCCTTGAATCAGCGAGACCACCGTCACGATCGAGGTGACCGCGACGATATTCCCGAGCACCGTCATCAGCGACCGGAGCTTGTTGCCCCAGATCGTCTGAAGCGCGAGGCGGATCGATTCGAGAATCTGCAATGCTGAAGCTGCTTTCACGACGAAGGCCACGAACGTCGCGACCTTCGTGGTTCATCTCACGGGGTTCACCTTGACGGGCGACCCGTCCGACAGCTGCCGTACGGAATCGAAGGGTCCGGTCACCACCTGGTCGCCTGCCTTCAGTCCCGAGAGCACCTCGAAGTATCGCTCACCTGCGATGCCGACCTTCACCGGCTCGAACACGACGCGGCCGTCCCGGAAGACGAACACGCCCTCAGTTTCCTTTCGCACCTGCCCGGGCGCCGGCTCTGGCGGCGCCTGGGGCGCGGCCGGGACCGGCGTGCCGAACGCATTCCGCTGCACCGGCGGAGGGGGTTCGTGAATCAACGTCCCTTTCTGGTCGAAGAGCATCTCACGCACGGTGAGCGACTGAATCGGCACAGAAACGACATGGCTGCGCCTTGCGGTTGTGATCTCCGCCGTGCACGTGAAGCCAGGACGGACGTCAGGCACCGGCTCATCGATCGTGACGACGACCTTGAAGTTCGTTGCCTGGCGCTGGCCAGTGTTGATCGGCGCGGCCGTCTGGATCGGGCTGTTGCCGATCTCGGTCACGTGGCCCCTGAACATCCTGTCGGCCACTGCATCGATAGTCACCACGGCGACCTGCCCGATCGTCACGTTGGGGATGTCGGTCTCGTCGACCTCAATCTCCGCCTGGATGGCGGACATGTCGGCGACCGTCAACAGCACGGTCCCGGCATTGTTCATCGTGCCGACCACGACGTTCTCGCCTTCCTCGATGTTGCGCCGGGTGACGATGCCGTCCATCGGCGACGAAATCGTCACCTGGCTCAGGCTGTAGCGCGTGGTCGAGAGACCCGCCTGCTCCTGCTTGATCTGCTGCTCGCGCGTCTGCACTTCCTGCTGGCGCGTCTTCAGCTCGGCCTCGCGGACCGTCACGTCGTTTTGTGCCCGCTCGAGCGCTTCACGCGTCGTGAGGCCATCCTTGGCAAGGTCCTGTTGGCGCTTGAGCGTCTGCTGCGCGAGCTGGAGGTTGGCGCGCGTTTGTTCCACCGCCGTCGTCGACTCCTGCAGCGACGATTGCGCGGCGGCGACGCTCGCCTCGCCGCGCTCGAGTTGTCCTGCTAGCGAGCGGGGGTCGATCTCCAACAGGAACTGTCCGGCCTTCACGCGCTGGCCTTCCTGCACGGCGAGCCGCGTGACACGCCCCATCGTTGTCGCCGACACGTTGACCTGGCGCTTTGGCTGGATCTTTCCGGACGCCGAGACGAGTGCGTCGAGATCGCGGGCTCGAACGGCTTCGACCGCGATGGCCGGCAGGTCGTTCCGGTTGCGCCAGATCCGCGCGGCGATGCCGCCTGCGGCAAGGAGGACGAGGGTGACCGCAATGATCCAGGTCCGTCGCCTCATGCCGTGCCTCCCGACACGGCCATGGCCAGCGCCGCCAGGAAGGCGAGAGCGACGTATGCACCGGCGAAGACGAGCGCAAGGCGTCGTGTCGGCCGCTCGTAGAGCACCGACATGCCGATGGCCAGCACGACGATCCACCAGACCACGAAGAGATCAATCACGCCAAGGAACCGCGCTACGGGTGAGGCTTCATCCAGCATCGTAAAGAACTGCACGAGCGTTGTCGGGCTTGCAATCGATTCGCGGAGGTAGTCGACTGGCGTCGCAACCACCTGGCGCAGCGCCAGGATGACGCCTGCGTAGCACATGACCGCCAAGACTTGGGCATAAGACGCGCGGTGGCGGGTCGTCCGGTTCAGTATGACGTAAAGGAACGCCGCACACCCGAACGCGAGTGCCGGCCCGCTCGCAAGCGTCGTCGCCGCGGGATACAGGATGTGGAACCTGCCGCTGGCCGCCGTCTGTTCCATGCGGGAGTACTGCGCATCGTCAACCGTTTGACCGAATGCGAGCGCCGTTCGCTCCCATTGATCGACGAGCGCCTGTTGACCGACCTGAGTCCGCAGGAACCCTGCGCTGCAGGCGAAGGTGATGAGCGTCGTTCCGATGAGCACAGGCGCCCACGCCGGCGCCGCAATAATTACCGCAAAAGTCGCGCGTGGCCGTCGGATCACACCGTAGACACGCCCAGGAAGCGAGTTCAACGCAAGACTCCTGATAGGATGACTCTTCGGCTTCGCCTCAGACTCCCGACTCCCCCAAACCCGAAAAACCACATCCAAAGCCTTGGGAGTTGGTAGTTGGTAGTTGGGAGTTGTTCGGGATGACCACAAATATATCTGCTATACGAATCATCACCTTCAGACGATTCGTCTCCGTGTTCGTCTTTGTGTTCCTCCTCGCTGGCGCTGACAGCGTCTGTTCCGCCCAAATTGTTGAAAGCGTTGGGAATCGCGCGCTGGGAATGGGCGGAGCTTTCGTGGCGGTCGCCTCCGACAGTAGCGCGACATGGTGGAACCCGGCCGGCCTGGCGACCGGCCCGTTTGCGGACGTGGCGATCGCTCATGGCGTCGTCGATCTCAAGGCAAACGTGCCAGCCCGCCGAGACCGAGTGTCCTTTTTTGCAGCATCCGCGCCGATGGTCGGTTTCAGCTATTACCGCTTAAGAATCACCGACATACAACGATCCGGGGCTAAAGGACAGCCCGTTGTGGACCGAGAAGATACACGGGCCGGAGTGTCCGTGCGGTCGTTTTCTGTCAGCGAATTGGGTCTTACGGTCGTCCAGTCGATGCTTCGTGGGGTTCACGCCGGAGCCACATTGAAATACGTACGCGGGACCCTGCGCAGCAGCACCGGCGATGCGGCGCGGCCGCTCTCCGAATTGCTCGACAGTGGGGAAGAACTGGACGGCGGGGCCGCCGAGAACCGCTTCGACCTCGATGCCGGAGTGATCGGCGTTGCCGGTCCTGTGCGCGTCGGGGTCGTGATGCGAAATATTCGCGCGCTGAAATTCGGCGATGGCGGTTTCACGCTTCCGCGGCAAACGCGGGTTGGAGTGGCTCTGGACATCGAGAAAGCCGGCGGACCGCCGCTGACCCTTGCCGTTGATGCCGACGCGCGGACGTACACCACGGCATCCGGCGACCGGCGGGTCATCGCGGCCGGTGTGGAGCAGTGGCTGGGTTCGCGGCGCATCGGCGTCCGCGGCGGCGGACGCTTCAACATGGTCGGCGCCAAAGAGCGCGTGGCGACGGCCGGCGCGAGCATCCTGGTGCGGACGGGGATGTACGTCGAAGGACAGGTAACGCGCGGCGGCGCGGACGCGCCCTTCGACTCCGGCTCAGGGCGTCCCGAGCAAAGTCGAGGGACGGAGCGCGGTTGGGGCGTCGGCGCGCGCGTGACCTTTTAGGCGGTGGTATTCACCGATGACAAGCCACAGAGACGCAGAGACACAGAGGAAAGAAATGAGTTGTCTCTGTGACTCCGTGTCGCTGTGGTCCGTGAGAGCGATTTTCTAAGGCATGGCGGTACGCATTGGTGAGCTGCTTCTCAAAGAGAAGCGCATCACACCCGAGCAACTTCAGGAGGCACTGAACTATCAGCGCCAGAACGGCGGAAAACTAGGTTTCAACCTCATCAAGCTGGGGTACGTGAAGGACGAGGAGATCACCGCGCTCCTCAGCAAGCAGTACGGCGTGCCCTCGATCGCGCTGACGCAGTTCGAAATCGACCCGGCGGTCGTGAAGCTGGTACCCGGGGAGACCGCGCAGAAGTATCAGATCGTCCCGCTCTCGCGCGCCGGCGCGACGCTGACGATCGCGATGACCGACCCGACCAACGTGTTCGCCATGGACGACATCAAGTTCATGACGGGCTACAACGTCGAGCCGGTCGTGGCGTCGGAGACGGCGGTCATCGAGGCGATCGCGAAGTACTACGGGAAGGGTGCGCCAGCGGCGGTGGATATCGTTCCGCCAGGCGCCAGCGCGCTCGAGCTCGCGAGCAAGGGGCTCGAGGAGATGCAGGCGCTCGGCGACGCCGGCGACGTCGAGGTCCTGCAGGAGTTCGAGGAGATCAGCGCCGAGCAGCTCGCCAGGCAGGGCGAGGAAGCGCCGGTCATCAAGCTGGTGAACGTGATCCTGATGTCGGCCATCCAGAAGGGCGCGAGCGACATTCACATCGAGCCGTACGAGAAGGAGCTGCGGGTCCGGTACCGCGTCGACGGCATTCTCTACAACATCATGTCGCCGCCGATGAAGTTCCGCGACGCGATCACCTCGCGCATCAAGATCATGTCGAAGCTCGACATCGCCGAGAAGCGCCTGCCGCAGGACGGCCGCATCAAGATCCGCTTTCAGGACGCCGGGAAGACCAAGGAGATCGATTTCCGTGTCTCGTGCCTGCCGACGCTCTTCGGCGAGAAGATCGTCATGCGTCTGCTCAACAAGGACAACCTGATGCTCGACATGACCAAGCTCGGGTTCGAGTCCGAGTCGCTGGTCAAGTTCGAAACCGCGATTCAGAAGCCCTGGGGCATGGTGCTCGTGACGGGCCCGACCGGTTCGGGTAAGACGAACACGCTGTACTCCGCCATCTCCAAGATCAACACGATGGAGACGAACATCATGACCGCGGAGGACCCGGTCGAATTCAACCTGGTCGGCGTGAATCAGGTCCAGGTGCGGGAGAACATCGGCCTCAACTTCGCCGCGGCGCTGCGCAGCTTCCTCCGCCAGGACCCCAACATCATCCTCGTCGGCGAAATTCGAGACTTCGAAACGGCTGAAATCGCGGTGAAGGCGGCATTGACGGGCCACCTCGTGCTGTCGACGCTCCACACCAACGACGCGCCGAGCACGGTCAACCGGCTGATGAACATGGGTATCGAGCCGTTCCTGGTCGCAAGCTCGCTCAATCTCGTCTGTGCCCAGCGCCTCGTGCGCAGGATTTGCAAGAACTGCTCGGCTCCGCACCCATCGACGCCCCCTGCGCTGATGCAGGCGGGGTTCAATGCCGAAGATGCAAAAACGGTGGTCCCGAACAAAGGCAAGGGCTGCGAGAAGTGCAACCACACCGGCTACAAGGGCCGCGTCGGCTTGTACGAAGTGATGGACGTCACGGAGGATCTACGCGAGCTGATCCTCGTCGGCGCCTCGTCGCTCGAACTGCGCCGCAAGGCGATTGACGAAGGCATGATCACGCTGCGTGGAAGCGGGCTGCGCAAGGTCAAAGAGGGCGTAACGACGATCGAAGAGGTCGTCAGGGAGACCGTGAAATGACGTTGCCAGAGCTGCTCAAGAAGACGGTGGAGCTCGAAGGGTCCGATTTGCATCTGACGATCAGCACGCCGCCGCAAGTGCGCGTGCACGGTCACCTGCAGCGCCTCGAGGGTGCGGACCTGACGCCGTCGGAAACCAAGGCGCTCGCGTACAGCGTCCTCACCGATTCGCAGAAGAAACGCTTCGAGGAGACGCTCGAGCTCGACTTCTCCTTTGGCATCAAAGGGCTCGCGCGCTTCCGCTGCAACATGTTCAACCAGCGGGGCGCCGTCGGCGCGGTCTATCGGTTGATCCCGGAGAAGATCCGAAGCTTCCAGGAGCTGGGCCTGCCGGCGGTCCTGGCGAATCTCGCCGAGCGTCCGCGGGGGATGGTCCTCGTCACCGGTCCCACCGGAAGCGGCAAGTCGACGACGCTCGCGGCGATGATCGACAAGATCAATACCGAGCGGAAGGATCACATCCTCACGATCGAGGATCCGATCGAGTACATCCACCAGCATAAGGGCTGCCTTGTGAACCAGCGAGAGGTGCACAGCGACACGCTGAGCTTTGGGAGCGCGCTGCGCTCCGCGCTCCGCGAAGATCCGGACATCGTCCTCATCGGCGAGCTGCGCGATCTGGAAACGGTGGAATCGGCGCTGCGGATCGCGGAGACGGGCCATCTTACGTTCGGGACGCTGCACACCAACTCCGCCGCGCAGACGATCAACCGCATCATCGACGTCTTCCCGGCGCACCAGCAGAGCCAGATCCGGACGCAGTTGTCGCTCGTGCTCGAAGGGATCGTCTGCCAGGCGCTGCTGCCGAAGCTGGGAGGCGGGCGCGTCTGCTCGCTCGAGATCATGGTTCCGACGCCCGCGATCCGGAACCTGATTCGCGAGGACAAGGTTCATCAGATCTACTCGGCAATGCAGACGGGCCAGGAAAAGCTCGGCATGCAGACGGCGAACCAGTCGCTGGCGTCTCTGCACATGAAGAAGCTGATCAACCTCGAGACCGCGCTGAGCGCCTCGTCCAACAAGGAAGAGCTGCAGGAAATGATTCACCGCGGCGTCGGGGTTGTCGCCGGCGCCGGCCTCAGCAGGCCGGGGATGCCGCCTCGGCCGGCCATTGGCCGATAAATGGAGTGGGACCAGAGCCATCAGCAGCGGCTGCCGGCAGCCGGGAGTCGGGTTTGGGACGTGGGACTCGGGTTTTTATTAGGGATTTGAGCTATGCCAACGTTTGCCTTTAGCGGACGGACGCGTGCCGGCGAGACGATCACCGGCGAACGCGTCGCGGACACGATGGATGCGGTCGTCGCCGCGTTGCGGCGCGAGCAGGTCCTCGTCACGACGATCAACCCGACCAAGGAGAAGGCCGTCGCCAAGGCACCGAAAGCGCCGCGGGCCAAGGGGGTCGACTCCAAGAACCTCGCGGTCTTCGTCCGCCAGTTCTCGGTGATGATCGACGCCGGCCTGCCGCTCGTGCAGTGCCTCGAAATCCTGGGCTCGCAGGAGGAAGACAAGAATTTCGCGGGCGTCATTCTCGCGACGCGCGGCGACGTCGAAAGCGGCGCGTCGCTGGCCGACGCGATGAAGAAGCACCCGAAGACCTTCGACCCGCTCTTCACCAACATGATCGCCGCCGGCGAGGCCGGGGGTATTCTCGACACGATTCTCAAGCGCCTGGCGACCTACATCGAGAAAGCCGTCAAACTCAAAGGCCAGGTCAAGTCGGCGATGATTTACCCGGTCGCCGTCATCGTCATCGCCGTCGTCGTCGTTGGCGTCATTCTGTGGAAGGTCATTCCGACGTTTGCGAACCTGTTTGCCGGCCTCGGCGCGGAGCTGCCGCTGCCGACGCGCGTCGTCATCGCGCTCAGCAACAACCTGGTGCGCTTCGGACCGTTCCTGATCGTCGGACTGGTGGGCGCCAGCTTCGGATTCAAGTCGTACTACGCGACGCCGAAGGGGCGAATGGTGGTCGACGCCATCGTGCTGAAGTTGCCGATCCTCGGCCTGCTCATGCGGAAGATTGCGGTGGCGCGGTTCTGTCGCACGCTCTCGACGCTGCTCGCATCGGGCGTGTCGATTCTCGAAGCGCTCGACATCACGGCTAAAACGGCGGGCAACGCGGTCATCGAGCAAGCGATCCAGACCACGCGCACGAGCATCGAGCGTGGAGAAACGATTGCAGCGCCGCTCAAGGAGACCGCGGTGTTTCCGCCGATGGTCGTGCAGATGATTGGCGTCGGCGAGGCGACGGGCGCGCTCGACACGATGCTCAGCAAGATCGCGGACTTCTACGAAGAGGAAGTCGACGTGGCGGTCGCCGGTCTGCTGACGCTGATGGAGCCGGTGATGATCGCGGTTCTGGGTGGCGTCGTTGGCGGCATCGTCATCGCGATGTACATGCCGATCTTCAGCCTGATCAGCAAACTGGGCCAGAACTAGGATCGCCGTGGATCTGCGTTCGCGTCTCTCGACGCTGATCGCCGTCCGAGTCGTTGTCGGCACCGTGCTGCTCGGCTCGGCGCTCCTCGCCGAGATCAACCGGCCGGGCGCATTTCCAAGTGACCCGTTCTTCTTTCTCATCGGCCTGACGTATGCGCTGAGCGTGCTTTACCTGGCATCGCTCAGGTTCGTCGACCGCTATCCGTGGATCGCCGACGCGCAGCTTGGCGTCGACGCGATCCTCGTGTCTGCCTTCATCCACGTCACCGGCGGTATCACGAGCTACTTCTCATCGCTGTACCTCCTGCCAATCATGGCGGCGAGTACCGTGCGGTTCCGCCGGGGGGCGCTGCAGGTGGCGGCGCTCAGCGTGGTGCTGTATCTCGCGCTCGTCTCGTCGCAATATCTCGAGCCGACCGCGTTCTTCCCGGAGTCGTGGCAGGCGCTCGGGCCGTCGGAGCTGCCGACGGTGCGCTTCGCGCAATACACGGTTGCCATCAATCTGTTCGGGTTCTTCGCCGTCGCCCTGCTGTCGGGATCGCTGGCGGAAAACCTGCGTACCGCCGGCGCGAGCCTGGAACGCGCATCGACGCAGATTGCCGATCTGCGCGCGTTCAACCAGTACGTCATCGACAGCATGCTGAGCGGCCTCGTCAGCGCCGACATGGATGGCCGCATCCTCACCTTCAATCGCGCGGCAGCCTCGATCACGGGACTGAGTACGGGGCAGGCCATCGGCCACGATGTCGGCGAAGTGCTCCAGCTGCCCGCGCAGGTCCGCGCCCGGCTGTTGACGCTTGGCGAGACGCGAAGCCAGAGGGCTGATCACCAGTACCGCTGCCCGGACGGACGGCTGACGGAGATCGGCTTGACCGCCACGACGCTCTCGCTGCCGGACGGCCGCAGCGGGTATCTGTTGACCTTCCAGGATGTCACGGACGTCAGGCGGCTCGAGCGGAGCGCCCGAATGCAGCAGCGGCTGGCGGCGGTCGGCGAGATGGCGGCCGGTATTGCCCACGAGATCCGCAATCCACTGGCGTCGATGTCAGGGTCGATCCAGGTGCTGCGGCAGGAGCTGGCGCTCACCGAGGACCAGGCCCAGCTGATGGACATCGTGCTGCGCGAATCGGAGCGCCTCAACGAAACGATTCGATCGTTTCTGGCCTACGCGCGTCCCCAGCGTTTCACCCTGACCCGCCTCGACATCCGCCGCGTCGTGCAGGACACGACGACGCTGCTGCGCAACAGTGCCGAGGTCAGGGACGACCACGTGATCGACGTGGATCTGCCGGACGATCCGGTCTGGTACGAAGCGGACGAAAATCAGATCCGGCAGATTGTCTGGAACCTTGCGACCAACGGGTTGCGCTCGATGTTGTCGGGCGGCCGTCTGGTGCTGTCGGCAAAGACCGAGCGCGAGGCCCGACAGGATGAGTTGATCATCACGATCGAGGACCAGGGCTGCGGCATTCCGCCGACTGAGCTCGACAGTCTCTTTCAGCCTTTCCGCAGTTCGTTCGAGAAGGGTACGGGCCTGGGCCTTGCGATCGTTCACCGCATTGTGACGGACTACAACGGCTCGATTCAGGTGTCGTCCACGGTCGGCACCGGGACGACGGTCTGCGTCCGGCTGCCGCTTCGGGCGCCCGCGCCAGACGAGCTGGTGAATGCGCCGCCGGTCGTGGCCGGAGACCGCGCGACGATATGAACCCCTCTTCTTCGCACGCGAAAGCTCCCGTGGCCAATGCCGCCGGCTCGCCGCCGGCTCCGGCGAAGGTCCGCATTCTCGTCGTTGACGACGAGCCGTCGATGAGGGAGATGCTGCGCATCGTGCTGCGGCGCGACGGGTATGAAGTCATGATTGCTGAGAACGGGCGCGACGCCATCGAGCAGCTGCACCGCTCGCAGTTTGACCTCCTTCTTTCGGATATCAAGATGCCGGACGTGACCGGTGTCGAGGTTCTGCGGGCCGCGAAGGACATCAATCGCGACATCGTGGCATTCATGATGACGGCGCACGCGTCGACGAGCACCGCCGTCGAGGCGATGCGTCTGGGCGCCGTCGACTACTTCACGAAGCCGTTCAGCATGGATGAGCTCCGGCTGAAGATCCGCCAGCATTTGGAGACCCACCGGCTCAAGCAGGAGAACGTCCTGCTGAAGAAGGCGCTGAATACGCGCTATGAGTTCTCCAACATCATCGGCCGCAGCGAGCCGATGCTCGACGTGTTCCGCATGGTGGAAACCATCGCAAAGACGGTCAGCACCGTGCTCATCACCGGCGAGTCCGGCACCGGAAAGGATCTCGTTGCGCGCGCGATCCACTACAACTCGCTGCGCGGTGAGCATCCATTCGTCGCGCTGAACTGCGGCGGGGTGCCGGAGACGCTCCTCGAGTCCGAGTTGTTCGGCCACATGCGCGGGGCGTTCACCGGTGCCGATTCGAACAAGAAAGGGCTGATGGAGGTCGCCGAGCGCGGCACCATCTTCCTCGATGAGATCGGGGAGATGAACGCCACGATGCAGGTGAAGCTGCTGCGCGTTCTGCAGGACCGCCGCTTCCGGCGGCTTGGCGGCACCGAGGAGGTGCAGGCCGACATCCGCATCATCGCGGCGACCAACCAGGACCTCCCGAAGCTGGTGGCCGACGGGCGGTTTCGCGAAGACCTGTTCTACCGGATCAACGTGATCCCGATGCACCTCCCGCCGCTGCGCGAACGCCGCGAGGATATTCCCCTCCTCGCCGACCATTTCCTCGAGAAATACGCCGAGCAGATGCACAAGCCGGTGCTCACGATCTCGCACGAGGCCAGCGTGCTGCTACAGGGTTATGGATGGCCTGGGAACGTTCGCGAGCTGGAAAACGTCATTGAACGGGCCGTTGCGCTTGAACAGTCCCCGACGGTATTGCCCGATTCACTCCCTCCGGACGTCCGCGAAGGCCGCGGCCAGCCCGCAGTGCCTGGCGCGCCGGCGCAGATCGCGGCGGCGCCGCTGCCGGATCTCGGCGAGGGGTTCGATCTCGAGGCCAGGGGCGAGGACTTCTATCGCCATTACATGGCGCTCGCGCTCGAGCGTGCCGGCGGCGTCCAGGTGAAAGCCGCCGAAATGCTCGGCATGAGCTTCCGGTCGTTTCGTTACTACGCGAAGAAGTTCAACGTTCGCTGAGTGACGCTACCTGTCAGTAGCCGACAATTGTTGGCAGTCCGCGAGTGACAGTTTTTGCGAAGTCGCCTTCTGCCAGAGCGTGCACAAGTCTGTAAGTGATAGTATTCATTGAGGTTGACAGAACAGGCATTTCACTGAAGGAGTGGCACCTCGCTTGCGGTGTGCTCGGCCATACGTGAGGGCCGTGTCGGACGGCAAACGGAAACGGAACTGCGGGGCCTTCCGGCCCGAGCGCACTCAAGGAGATTTTTGTGAAGAACATGAAGAAGAACGAAGGTTTTACCCTTATCGAGCTGCTGATCGTCGTGGCGATCATCGGCATCATCGCGGCGATCGCGGTTCCCGGGCTCCTGCGGGCCCGTCAGTCGGGTAACGAAGCATCGGCCATCGGGTCGGTGCGAGCGGTCAACAGCGCCGAAGCGGCCTACGCGGCGAGCTGCGGCGGCGGCGGCTATGCCCTCACCCTGGTGAACCTCGGCACGCCCGCCCAGGCCGGCGCTCCGCCCTTCATCAGCCCGGATCTGGGTGCGGCCGATCCGTCACTCAAGAGCGGCTACACGATCGCAATCGCTGCCGGCGTAGCACCAGTCCAGGTTCTCGCGGCGGCGAACACGTGCAACGCGGTCGCGAATTCGATGTCGGTGTACTACGTCCACGCCGAGCCGATCACGGTCGGTTCGACCGGACAGCGCTCGTTCGCGAGCGACAACCGCGGCACGATCTATCAGCTGGCGACCGGCGCGGTCATTCCGAACACGATGGTCGGCGCGCAGATTCTCCAGTAACAAATCGAGCATGATGCGGGCAGGCCGTAAACGGCCTGCCCGTCGAATTCCTCCCCCTTGGGGGACGAGGTGAGGAGATTACCAGTGAAGAGGATGCAGAAAAAAGAAGGATTCACACTTATCGAGCTGCTGATCGTTGTTGCGATCATCGGTATCATCGCCGCGATTGCGGTTCCCGGGCTCCTGCGGGCCCGTCAGTCGGGCAACGAAGCGTCGGCCATCGGGTCGGTGCGAGCGGTCAACAGCGCCGAAGCGGCCTATGCGGCGAGCTGCGGCGGCGGCGGCTACGCCCTCACCCTGGTGAACCTCGGCACGCCCGCCCAGGCCGGCGCTCCGCCCTTCATCAGCCCGGATCTGGGTGCGGCCGATCCGTCACTCAAGAGCGGCTACACGATCGCAATCGCTGCCGG
>ORMF012314067.1_pt1 | contig 19275 bp, 15 predicted proteins | sample 1779871 | NCBI WGS metagenome assembly ORMF01 (sample SAMEA104232316, study PRJEB22302) | groundwater metagenome | biome: forest; feature: aquifer; material: groundwater | place: USA | collected 2011-08-07 | depth 5.4 m | reverse complement strand
GGCGCGCGGGGGGGGGGCGGTTCCCGCCGGTGCGGCGGTGCGCCGTCGTCGAGACCGCGTCAACGACGGTCGTGCCCGACCAATCCAGACTCGATCCGGGCGTTCTCCAGATTCCTCCATTCGAGGTGGTGCGCGGCACCCAGGCGACCGACGTGAGGGCGGGCACCCGCCGTTTCTTTCAGTACGAATACACGCTGCGCTACGTTGGGGAAGACTTCGGCAAGGACGTGACGCTGCCCTCCATGACGATCTCGTACCGCGTGCAGAGCCACACGTCACAAGAGGCCGCGATCGAAGGGCGCGAACGTCAGTACATCATTCCGGCGCGGATGATTCGCATCCTTGCCCTTGTCCCCGCTCTCGCAACCGACATCCGGGACCAGCCCACGGAAACATTCGGCCAGCTCCAGGCTCGCCGGTTCCGCGCGAACGTGCTCCGCGTCATTGCCGGGTCCTTGTACCTCGTCGGAGCTCTGGTTGTGGTATCGGGGCTTACCCGCGTCCTTCAGCGAAGCCGGCGCCAGACTCCGGTTGCCATCAGTTTCGCATCCAACGGCGCGATCTTGCGGCGTGTGTCCGAGGAACTCGACGAGGTGCAGCGCCTGCGCGACATCGAAGGATGGACCGACGCATTGGCCGCCCGAGCGCTGGCTCCGCTCCGGGTCGTTGCGACCTACGCCGTTGCTCAGCCGGTGACCCAAAGTCGAGGCGACGGCACTCGAGCGTCCGATGGTCAGCTTGTCGTGCCCGGACGGTGGCCGGGCCAGGGCGCGATCCTCGTATCCAGCTCGGTGACGTCCGTGACTCTGGCGGGTGAGAGTCGACGCATCGGGGCTCGCCGCGCCGCATTCGAAAGCGAAGGCGGGAACGCCGGCGCCAGCGGCGCCGAACACCTGGTGGACCTCGACGGCGTGATGAGTCGATTCGCGGGCAGGGCGTACGGACGCGACGGTCGCCTTGTCGATGACGCCGACCTGGACGATGCACTCGACGTTGGCGTCCGCGTGCTTGATCGCCTGCGGCGCGAGCATACCTGGCTCGCGACGAAACTGCGCGCCATCGCCTCCGCACTGGTCCGGCTGAAGGTCCGGCACAAGCCGGACGCCACGGGCGGCGGCTCGTGAGTACGCTGATCGACATCGGCCGCCTGGTCGAGTCCTCACTGGTGGAGGGGCGTGGTCTCAGTATCGCGGACCTGCACTTCTCGCATGGTGACACCGCGCGGCTGGTGATCATCGTGCTGGTGGCCGTCTCGCTGGCGATGATCGTGGCGCGCTCCACGATCATTCGAAGAACTCCGCGTCACCGCGTCGGTCTTCCGGCGCTGCTCACGAAGAACGGTTCGCTGTCGTGGAGCTTTCTGCGCCGCACACCGCTGCTCGTGCTCATGGTTGGATTGCCGTCGTTCGTCGTTGCATTGGCGGATCCCTATTCGTCACTCACACAGCGGACGGAGACCTTTCCCGGACGTCGGATCTGCCTGATGATCGATGCCTCCTCGAGCATGGTCAGACCGTTCTCCGCGCCGACGCTGCGGCAGGCCGGAACTGACTCACAGGCGACGTTCCTCACCGCTGTCGCAGCCGCCGATCGCTTCGTGCAGCTCCGCATCAAGGGCAAGTATCGCGACGTCATGGCACTTGTCGAGTTCGGAGATCAGGCGTACGTCGTCACACCTTTTACCAATGACTACGAGAACATCCGCCTGAGTCTGTCGCTCGTAGGCGACTACACCGAATTCATCCGGTTTCCGGACCAGGGCACCTTGATTGGACGAGCGATCGAACAGGGCATCCAACTGTTCAGGACGTTCGACTTTCTGGACGCGTCGGGCAACCTCATGGTCCTCTTCAGCGACGGAGAGGACTCGGAAGTCCTGGGTCGGGGCAAGAGCGTCAGCGACCTGGTGCGATCCGCGCGAGCCGCCAAGGTCCCGATCTATTTCGTCCGCACGCGATTCGACAGGACGCTCGGCAGCGTCGTGTCGGACTCGTTGTGGAAGGAAGCCGTCGAGGCGACTGGCGGCCGGTACTACGCCGCATCGGACGAGGCGACGATCCTGCGCGCCATACAGGACATCGACCGTGTCTCCGTGGGCCGGATCGAGATCAAACAGTACGTCAGCCAGCGGCCCCGGTTTCGTCCGTTCACCCTTGTCGCGGCCGCCACGTGGTCGCTGGCGACGATGCTGATGCTGACCGTACCGTACTTTTGGCGGTTTCCGTGAAGAGCGAACAGCCTTCGACGAGCGTCTGATGGAGATTCCGCTGTGACAACGACGGTCGGCTATCTCGTGGTCGTGATTCTGCTGCTGACCAGCGGCGAGGTTCTCCGGCGCACCGCGACATTCGAGGATGCGCTCTCGTCCGCCCAGGAGCACCTGACGACGCGGCATCCAGCGGACGCGCCGGTTCAGGAGGACGATGAACGCGCCGCACCGCTTGCGGCATCGCTCCCCTGGGTCGGTCCATCCATCAGAGCGGACCTGCGGCGCCAGCGTGCCCTCGAGGCCTACTGGCGAGGTGACTACGCGGCGCTGAGCGCCGCGGACCTTCTTGCTCGAAGAAGCTCGCAGAGCGAAGAGGAGCAACCGTCCGACGGCGCGACCCGCTTCATTGCGGCAAACGCGATGTTCCGCGACCTGGCGCGGCAGCCCGGCAATAGCCAGGTGCTGATACGGGGTCTCGATACCGTGCTCAAGGCCTACGTCTCGGTGCTCGACGTTGACCCGAACGCCGTGGACGCCGCGTACAACTACGAGTTCGCGTCGCGGATGCGCGGCGCCCTTGCCGCAGGGCGTGTCAACAGCATCAAGCTGCCGACGAATTCGAACATGAACGGCGAAAAGGGCTCCCCGCCGCCCCAGACGAAGCCAGCAGAGTTCAACATCATCGTGCCGCTGCGACCCGAAGAGCGTCAGGAACAGGCCGAACCGGGGGCGAGCGCGGCGCCTCAACGCAAAGGGTGACATGCAGTTTGGTGAACCACGGTTTCTGTGGCTGCTGGTCGTACCCGCGCTGCTGCTCGTGCTCTGGGTCCGTCGCCTCATGCTGCACCGACGCGACGCGCGGCGGCTCGCAACCAGCCGTCACGTTCCCGTGCAAGAGCGGTTTCCGCTCATCGGCGACGCTCTGTTCTGGCTGAGTACGATCGTGGCAACAGGACTCCTCGTGGTGGCGCTCGCCCAGCCGCGAGTAGTTACGTCGCTCGTACGCACCGGCGGCGTTGATCTCGTCATCGTGCTCGATGGCTCGGCCTCGATGCACGTCTCCGATGTGACGACCAATCGGTGGCAGCGTTCCGTGAGCTTCCTGCGGGTGCTCGGCGATTCACTGAGCTGGCAGCACGACCGCGTGGCACTCACGCTGTTCGCACACATTGCCGCGCCCCAGATCCGGCTCACGAGGGACCCGAACACCTTCTTCTTCTTTCTCGACCACCTGACCGCCGGACCGCCATTTCGTCTGGAAGACGCCGCAACGTGGGATACGAATATCGCGCTCGGCATCATGTGGGGACTGCGCGTCATCGAGAAGGATGAGCAGATCAACGGGGCGTCGAAGAATGGCCGGTTGCTTGTGCTGCTCTCGGACGGACAGGCGTGGAGCGGCGCGGTGGAGGAATCTATCAACGCGACCCGCGCGCGCGGGATTCCGATCTACGTCATTGGTGTCGGCACCGCTCGGGGGGGCGTGATTCCGGACCCAACGCCGGCGGCGAACCTCACATCACCCATTGTCTCGAGGTTGGAGCGCGCGTCGCTCGCGGCCATTGCCACGGCCGGAAGGGGTCAGTATCTCGAGTTGGATCGTGAGAGTGATCTGAACGTAGCGAACGTGCTCGTCGACGCGGCGCGGCGACGCGCCTTTTCCGCCACGACCGCACCGGTGATGCGGGAGGTCTACTGGCAGTTCATGATCGCCGCCGCCTGTTTTACGCTAGTGGGGGCTCTGTTCCTGCGCGACCGAGCGGAGTTGTGGATTCAGATCGTGGCGGCCGCGCTCACCGCGGCAACCGTCGTCGCGGTGTTGCGCTAGGGCTATAATCGCGGTCCAATCTCTCCCACACGCCGGTCTTCATTGAGTATGGAGGGCCTATGCAGACGGTTCGGTCGCGGCCTGCGAGCATCGCGATCACGATCATCCTGGCGCTCACCCCGCTCGTGTACGCGCAGGGCGCCCAGACGTTCAAGGCGCGGCTTTCGCCTGTGCCCGTCGATGCCACCACTCAGGCCGGTACTACCGGATTGGGTGCGGCTACCGCGGTGCTCACAGGAACGAAACTGTCAATTTCAGGAACTTTTTCCGGGCTGCAGACGCCGGCCACGATTGCCAAGGTCCACGTCGGGCCGAGAGGGATTTCAGGGCCTCCGGTGCTCGATCTGACTGTAACCAAGGCGACGTCGGGCATGGTGCAGGGTGAGTTGATGCTCACGTCTGCGCAGGTGGAGCACCTGAAGCGCGGAAGGCTCTACATTCAGATTCATAGTGAGAAGGCCCCGGATGGTAACCTCCGGGGATGGCTCTTGCCATAGGAGTGCGCCCGTTATGATGACTTCGCGTTTCTGGCTCACAACAGCAGCCGCAGCGTGCGCATGTGGTGTCGTCGCGCTCGCCCAGCAGCCGGCACCCGCGACTGTGTTCACCGCGCAGCAGGCCGCCGCCGGACGCACGGCGTACGACACGAACTGCGCGTCGTGCCATCAAGTTGACCTGGGCGGCAGCAACGAAGCACCGCAGTTGGCCGGGGCCAGTTTCATCGGCCAGTGGGGAGCCAGCTCGGTGAGCGAGCTGATTGCGTACATCACGAAGGCGATGCCGCCGGATAACCCCGGCGGCGCTGGACAGCCTGCCATCACGAACATCGTGGCCTATATCCTCCAGGCCAATGGCGCGGTTCCCGGCACCCAGCCGCTGACAGCGCAGGCAGCGTCGTCTGCGATTCGTGCGGTGGCGATGCAGCGGGCGCCGCCCGTAGCGCCCGCCGCCGCGCCCGCACAGGCAGGTGGCCGTGCAGGAGGCGCAGGAGGCGACGGCGACGGGGGCCCGGCGCCCCAATCGCTCAGGGGCCTCATCCTGAAGGGCGACATCCCCAACTACGTTCCGGTGACCGACGAGATGCTGCGCAACCCGGATGCCGGTGACTGGCTGATGGTGCGCCGCAACTATCAGGGCTGGAGCTACAGTCCGCTCACTCAGATCACGCGCGATAACGTGAAGAACCTGCGCCTCGCGTGGGTGTGGGCGATGAGCGAAGGCGGCGTCAACGAACCGATGCCGCTCGCGCACAACGGGATTCTCTATCTCGTGCACACGGGCAACATCGTGCAAGCGCTGAACGGGCGCACCGGCGAGCTGATCTGGGAGTACCGAGCGGGCCCCGACCAGGGCGGTGCCATGCGCAACCTGGCGATCTACCAGGACAAGCTCTTCGTCACGACGAGCGACGCACGCATCGTCGCGTTGAATGCCCGAACAGGAGAGCTCGCCTGGGACACGCGCTTCGCGGATTCGACGAAAGGATATAGAGCCGCGACCGGGCCGATTGTGATCAAAGGCAAACTCCTGCAGGGACTCAACGCCTGCGATCGCTTCAAGGAGTCAGGCTGCTACATCAGCGCTCTCGACGCGGCCACGGGCCGGCTGCTGTGGCGGTTCAACACGGTGGCCAGGCCAGAAGAACCGGGCGGCGATACGTGGGGCAAGCAGCCGATGATGTTCCGCGCCGGCGGCGAAACGTGGATTACCGGCAGCTACGACCCAGAGCTGAACCTCACCTACTGGGGAACCGCGCAGGCCAAACCGTGGGTACCAGCCAGCCGCGGCATGTCGGCACTCGACAAGGCTTTGTATACGAGCTCAACGCTCGCGCTGAATCCCGATACCGGGAAGCTGTCGTGGTACTTCCAGCACGCACCCGGGGAAGCGCTCGATCTGGATGAGGTGTTCGAACGCGTGCTCGTGGACGTCGATGGCCGGAAGTTCGTGTTCACCATCGGCAAACCCGGCATCCTGTGGAAGCTCGATCGGCAAACGGGCCAGTTCGTCAGCTACAAGGAAACGATCTTCCAGAACGTCTTCGATACGATCGACGCGAAGACGGGGGCTGTGACGTACCGAGGCGACATCATCGAAGCCAAGGTCGGCGACTGGGTCAGTGCGTGTCCGAGCACGGAAGGTGGCCACAACTGGCAGGCCATGAGTTACCACCCGGGGAGCGGCCTCCTCGTAATTCCAATCAGCCAGAGCTGCTTTGAAATCCGCGGGCGGCAAGTGGAAATGAAAGAAGGATCCGGCGGCACGCAGGGCGATCGCAAGTTCTTCGAGATGCCCGGCAGCGACGGCAACATTGGCAAGCTTGCCGCCTTCGACGTGCGGACGATGCAGCAGGTGTGGAGCTACGAGCAGCGGCCGTCATTCCTGACGTCCGTGCTCACCACCGGCGGCGACGTCGCCTTCGTCGGTGATCTGGATCGTACCTTCCGAGCGTTCGATGTACGGAACGGCAAGATCCTCTGGCAAACCCGGCTCGGCACGTCCGTACAGGGATATCCGATCTCGTTCAGGGCTGGAGGCAGGCAGTATATTGCCGTGACGACCGGGCTCGGCGGCGGGAGCCCACGCAACGTCCCGAGGCTGATCGCGCCTGACGTCAAACATCCAACAACCGGCAACGCGCTGTACGTGTTCGAACTTCCGGAGACGAACTAGGATGTCCTCAACGTCCTTCAGCCGCCGGTTCGATCGTCGCTGAGGGCGCCGTCACATCGACGTAGATGACATTCAGACGGTAGTACAGGGTCGCCAGGAACGCCCCACTCGTGACGAGCGGGAGTAGTGCCTCTGCGCTCGTCGTCACGATCTGGGTTCTAGGGTGTTCGCTGGACAACCAGTCGCTGAGCATCTGCTGCTCGCCAGGCGGCAACGCAGCGATGTCGTGCAGGATCAGCGTGTGGGCTGACTCCGTCAGCGGCAGGACGAGCGGAAGGTTGCCGCAGTCCCGCACGACGATCGGAGACTGATAAGTCGACTGCAGGACGCTCAGCGCAGCGTCGGTTGCCATCCCGTCGCCAACGAGCAGGATGTTCGGGTGTGCGCAGGACAGCCAGGACAACTCATTGCGCAGGACGCCTACGGCTGGTTCAGTTGAATTGACGTTCGGACGGGGCGAAGCGGTTGCGGGCATCATAGGATTTGAATTCCGTAAGACGTTGCAAGAAGACTTCGGTGCGATGAAGCAATGTTGATACCTCTTTCGCATCGATCGCGTTCCCGCCACGCCGGCCAGGCGCGACGTGACGCTTTCGCGCTCCCGAACGCGCGTTCATGCGCGACTCGATTCGATCCGGGGCGCCTCTCACTCCCACACATTTGTCAATCGCTCGGGAGCTGACACACAAATGTGTTCGATGCCGATACGCGGGTCGCTCGCTCGGGCGGCACGCTCGCGTCATTTCGAGGGTTGCTCCTGCACAAAATTGTGTGCGCTCAGGACGTGGCTTCACGAATGTCACGTGCCTCGGCTCATTTGATCCGCGACAGGACGTTGCGATGGGGACCGGTGGGCGGCCAGGAGAAATCCTGGCCTTTTTCGTGAAGGAAGCTATTGCACCCGCGTGAGCTGTCCGCGCGAGACGCCTCCAGGGTTCAACGGCGAGTGAACGTTGAAGTAAAACGCCGATGGGTTGTTGACGATCGACTGGACGAGTGCCGGGTCCACAGAGATTCCGCTGACCCTGAACTCGCCAGTTCCGTTGGGCAACGACAATGTGGAGGTGGCCGTGAGCCCGGTGCTCAGAACCACGGGGCCGTTGACACCGGCTGCCGGGGGATGGATGTGAGCCCCGACCAGCGTCGTACCGGCCGGGAAGCCACTGAGCTGATAGTAGAAACTCGCGGTCGCCGACGTAATCGCGTCTCCGGTCCCTCGTGCCACGTCGAACTGGACCTGCACCGCGCCGCGCCCGCCGGATTCCGCGTTGCCGACTGGCGGCACCTCGTTGGCTGGACTGAGTATCGCTGAAAAGATCAGCGGCACATTGGACGGTGCGGTCTGGCTCTCGTCGCCGCATGCGGCGATCAAGACACACAAGGCGACGGCTCCTGACATCCATCGATTCATCGTTCCCCCAGGCTGCGGCCGTGCGCTGGCGACATCGCGAATTTCTCGAACACGATGAGTGCGCGGCCGCTTCGTGACCCTCATTGTAGACGCAGTTCCACGACGTCAAGCTCGGCCACAGACGCCGCGCTTCGTCGCGAAACCTCTGCTCCGCCGACAGTCAAGCCGGCGCAGGCCCGATCAAAAAAAAGACCGGTCAGTGTGACCGGCCTTCAGGCATGCAGCGCGGTCCCTTTGGGTCCGCGGAGCGATCCTAGTTCGGTTGTGTTATTCGACGACGGTGAGTTGCGACACCAGGTTGATGAACGGCGTAAACGTGGCGGTTCGGCCGAATCGATCCGTCGCGGTCACCGTGTAGTTGATGGTGCCGATCGGCGTATCGGCAGGAACCGTCCACGTGCCGGTCCACATTTCCGAAGGCTGTCGTGGGTATTCCGCCGCAGGGGCGTTTCCGACGCCGCGCCACCGCATGGGGACGTCTATCGTTCTGCCACCGACGGTCAGATGGGCCGTCATGACGGCCGTGTTTTCAACCTCGCCCGTGCCGCCATCAATCGCCGTCATACGGAAACCGACGCGCTGACCCCGCTTGAAGCGACTGGTGAGAATGCAATGGGTCGGCACAGTCGCGGGAGTATCGAAGCTCGCGAGATCTCCCCAAATGACAAGCTTGCCCGTGGGGTGTCCGGCCTGAGGCGGCGGGGCCGGAGGCGGGGCCTGCCCGGCAACCGTGGAACCGACGGCGATCGTCACGAGCGCGAGAAGCGATAACACCGACACGGTCTTGAGCAGCGTCGTCATAACGACGGCATCCTACAGGACTTCGCGCATATTTTCTAGCGCGGAACACCCCGCCTGCCCAGGAGTGCGTCAACTGGCGAACGTCAGATAACGCACCGATACATGCCGGCTGGATCGCACCGAGAGCCGCCCGGCGCATCGCACCGACCGGTGGCAGCAATCGCACCGACAGCGGTCGCCGGGATCGCACCGATCGACGTCAGCGCGATCGCACGTCAGGGATTGAGATCTTCGAGTCGCCGGTTGCGCGTTTCGAGCATGCCGATTGCCGCGAGTGCACCAATCACGCCGGCGGCCGCAAACATCAGGAACACCGCACCGGTGCCTTCAGCGGCGACCAGATATCCCACTAGCACGGGGCCCGCGGCAGATGCGAGCCGCAGCCAGCACGTCGCGGAGCCGGTCCCGATCGCACGCATGCGGGTGGGATAGATCTCCGGCGTGTAGAGATACAGCACCGCGTTCACCGAGCCCACGATCCCGTAGCTCACAGTCACCAGGACGATGACGGAGGTGACCGACTGGGCGGCGAAAGTCCCGAGCAGTGCGAGCAGCGCGGCTCCGGCCGCGAAGCCGGCGACCGTCCATCGCCGGCGTCCAATGCGATCGATCGTAAACGCGCAGCCGACGAGGATCGCGACCTGCGCGACGTTCGTCAGGGTCCCCGCGCGCAGGGCCTGGCCGAGACTCAGGTGATACACGCTGCTGTACAGCGTCGGCATCCAGTTGTTCAGCCCATTCGTGATGAAGTAGGCGCAAGCCCAGAGCGTCCACACGATGAGCGTCCGTCCCCGGTAGACGCCGGAAAGGAGCTCCATCCATCGGCTGCGAGCCTCAGGCGGACCTTCCGACTTCGCTCCGCGAGCTTCGTCGGACACGGAAGGTCCGCCTCTACGCGCCGTGGAAACTTGGGATTCGAATCCCGGATCCCGAGTCCCGGATCCCGGTTTGACAGTCGCTTCGATTTCGCGAATGACCGCGTCGGCTTCGGCGAGGCGTCCCTTCGAAATCAACCACCGTGGCGATTCGGGAAGCCGCAGCAGCAGCGCAGTGACGACCAGGCCCGGGACCCCGCCGATCAGAAACATGATCTGCCAGCCGAGCGTCGGCACGAGCACGGCGCCGATCTGGCCCGTCATCATCAACCCGATCGGGAAAATCAGTTCGTACAGCAGGAAAAAGCGTCCGCGTCCCTGCGCCTTCGACAGCTCGTTGATGTAGACCGCGGCGACCGGCATCTCGCCGCCAACCCCGATGCCCTGCACGAGTCGCAGTGTCAGCAGTGACGCAAAACTCCCCGACATCGCGCACGCAATGCTCATCACCGACATCAGCGCCGTCGCTCCTGCAACGCTGCGAACGCGTCCGTAGCGTTCCGCAAGCCCGCCAAACAGCAGCGCGCCGGCGAATTGGCCGAGATATCCGATCGCGATGAGCCACCCGATCTCTGCCGGGGTCATGCGCCATTGGCGCACCAGCACCGGCAGGACGAACGCCAGCGACAGCGCATCGAATGCGTCGAAGAAGGTCGCGCTGCCGACGATGATGCGCGCGCGAAGGTGCCACCGCGAGAACGGCACTCGTTCCAGCCGCGCGACGAGATCCTGCGTTGAGGCGTCCGGCACGCTCACGTCACTGGCGTGAGAGGAGTCCGCGAAGCTCTGAGGCGATCCGATCCGGATACTCGAGAGGCGTGAGGTGTCGCCCGCGAGGAAGGATGGTCAGCGTCGACTGCGGAATCGCCTCGTGGAGCTGGCGGGCCATGGCCACAGGCGTCGCGTAGTCCTCCTCGCCGACGACGATCGCAACCGGCATGCGAAACGATCCCAGATGCGGGCGGTTGTCGACGTCACCGAGCAGGCCGCAGCTGGCGGCGTAGCAGTCCAGATCGTTGGCGACGAAGATGTCCGTGGTTCGCCTCAGCACGTCTCGATGACTGGCGCGGAACTCGTCGGAGAACCACCGCGTGAGCTGGAAGTCGATGAGTCCGCCCATGCCTTTGGCCTTCGCCGCGTCGGCACGCTCCTTGAACTTCGCCGGCGCGTCCGCGCCGTACCACGCCGTCGTGTCAATCAGGCCGAGCGCAGTGGTCCGTTGCGGGTACACCGCGCCAAAAGCCTGCGCGACGTTGCCGCCCATCGAGCATCCCGCAACCGCCGCGCTCTGCCATCCCACGTGATCAAGGAGATCAGCGAGGTCGCGCGCAAAGAGCTGCGCCGTGTATGCCCCGGCACGCCGATCTGACCGGCCGTGACCGCGGCAGTCATAGGTGAGAACCTCGGCCTCACCTTCGAGTCGCTGGACAACGCCATCCCAGAGGCGGCGATCGAGCGCAAGCGAATGCACCAACGCCATGCGCGGAGCCCCCGGGCGCGGCGCCGGTCGATGCATGAACGCGATGGATGTTCCGTCGGACGTTGTGAAGATTTCGTTCTGCGCGACTGGTGGCATAGATCTGAGATCGCCGGGTCCAAAAGGACCCGGCCTACACTGTCAATGGGACTGCGTGGTTTCCGTGGTCAACGGGACGTTCCAGGCGTCGTAGCCGTACAGCCACGACGTATCGTCGCTCCCGCCCTTCATCCACGTGTTCGCGCTCGAAATGGCCTGGACACGCGACGTCCGGGGCTTACGGTGTGCTTCGTACCGTCTGAATGCACCCGCAACGTCGCCGCCCTCGGCCTCGGCCACGCAGCGCGCCAGGACCGCCGCATCCTCCATCGCCGTCGCGGCTCCCTGGGCCATGTAGGGCGTCATCGGATGGCAGGCGTCGCCGAGGAGCACAACACGTCCCTCGCTCCAGCGCGGAAGCGGCTCGCGCTCCAGGATCGCCCACTTGTGGCAGTCGGGGCACGCGTCGAGCACCGCGCGCACGTCGGGATGAAACCCTTCGTAGGCCTTGCGCAGCTCGCGCACGTCGCCCTTTGCCGACCACGATTCCCGTGTGAGCCATTCGGCCGGCTCCGGCACGCTCGTGACGAAGTAGATCTCGCTGCGGTCGCGACGGGTGTAGTAGATGACGATGTGCCGGTCGACGCCCCACCACTTGGTGCGGGACGGACCCACGTCCACGCCGTTCATGAGCGCAGACGGAAACACGGCCCGATACGCGATGCGTCCTTTGTGGATCGGCGCATCGGGTCCGATGATGATGTCGCGGACGATCGAGTGAACGCCGTCGGCGCCGACGACCGCGTCCGCCTGAGCGCGCTCGCCATCCTCGAACGTCAGCGTCACGCGGCCGCCGCGCTCATCGAGTCCGACCAGTTTTTTGTCTCGGTGGATGATGTCCGCTGGAAGCACGGAGACGAGCGCCTCGTGCAGGTCGCCGCGATGCATACAGAGATAGGGCGCGTTGAAGAGCGACTCCGGCATCGGTAGCTCCCGCATCACGGCGCCGGTATCCCACTGGCGATTGAGGTGCGAGTACGGCTCGAACGAGGTGGCCCGCACGCGTTCTTCGATCCCGATCCGCCGCAGGACCTTCATCGAATTGGGCATCATCTGGATGCCGGCGCCGAGGCGTGTAAAACGGCTGGCCTGCTCGTAGACGTGCACGTTGAGCCCGGCCATGCGGAGCGTCGACGCGGCGGTCAGCCCGCCCAGGCCAGCGCCGACGATCGCGATGGAGAGTGGTGTGCGGGTTACCAACCGACAGGCTGCCCCTTCGTCTGTTCTTCGAGCCACTTCTGGAGCGGCGCGAAGTAGTCGAGAATCGCCGACGCGTCCATCTCGCGCGACCCGGTGAGCGCCTGGAGCGCGTCGGGCCACGGTTTCGACACGCCCATCGACAGCATCGCGTTCAGCCGCGTTCCCGCCTCTTTGCTCTCGTACACCGAGCAGCGATGGAGCGGCGCCGTGCAGCCGGCCGCCTTCGACAGCGCGCGATGGAACTGAAACTGGAGGATGTCGGCGAGGAAGTAGCGCGTGTACGACGTGTTGTCGGGCACGTGATACTTCGCACCGGGATCGAAGAGCTCCTCGCCTCGCGCCGTCGGCGGCGCGAGGCCCTGGTATTTCAGTCGGAGATCCCACCAGCCCCTGTTGTAGTCGGCGGGCGCGATCGCGCCGGAGAAGACCTGCCAGCGCCACTGGTCGATCAGCAGCCCGAATGGCAGGAACGCCACCTTCTCGAGCGCGCGCGACATGAGCAGGCCGATGTCGCGCGTCGCGTCGGGCGCCTTGTCGAGCAACCCGATCTTCACCAGGTACTCGGGTGTGACCGACAGCGCGATCGTATCGCCGATTGCCTCATGGAAGCCGTCGTTCGCGCTGTCGCGGAACACGATCGGCAGATCTTTGTACGCGCGCTGATAGAAATTGTGGCCCAGCTCATGGTGGATCGTCGAGAAGTCCTCCGCCGTCTGGTCGATGCACATCTTGATACGGAGGTCAGTGAGATTGTCGATGTCCCACGCGCTCGCATGGCACACCACTTCGCGGTCCATCGGGCGCATGAAGAGCGAACGCTCCCAGAATGTCTTGGGCAGCGCCTCGAAGCCGACCGAGGTATAGAAGCGCTCGCCAGCCCGGACCATGTCGAGCGCGCTCATCTTGCGGCGCTTGATGATGTCGGTAAGCGAGAAGCCCGCGTCGGACCCGGCCGGAGCGACCAGCTCGTACGCGTTCGACCAGTCCTGCGCCCAGATGTTGCCGAGCAGGTGCGCCGGCAATGGACCGTTCGCGGGCACCACATCGCCGTACTTCTCGCGCAGCCTCAACCGCACGTACGCGTGCAGTTGCAGGTAGAGCGGCCGCACTTGATCCCAGAGGCGGTCGAGCTCCTTGGTGAACGCGTCTGGGGCCATGTCGTACTTCGCGCGCCACATCGCGCCTGTATCGGCAAACCCGAGTTCCTTCGCACCCTTGTTCGACAGCTCGACGAAGCGCTGGTAGTCCTTCCGGAGCGGCGGCGAGATGGTGTGCCAGCCTTCCCACGCCGCTCGAATCTCTTTCTCATTGCGAGACGAGGCGAGCACCCTGGTGATGTCGTCGATGTTCAGACAGCGATCCGGCTTCGCGGGATCCGCGCACCACTTGCCTTTGCCGTACACACCCCGCATCGAGGACACGAGCGTGGTGAGCTCCTCGGCTTCCTCTGGATCGGCTGGAGTGGCAAGGGAGAGCGACACCTTGAGGAGGTTCAGCTGCCGGCGCGCGTCGGTGGGCACGTCAACGTTGTCGAACTTCACCGCTTCCTTGGCGAAGCGCGACTGCGCATCGGCCAGCGCCTGCGTCATGCGCGCGTCGAGCGCTTCAGTGTCTTCCGTGATGAAGTTCTGCCCGACCCACCCGGCGCGGTTGGCATCGAGGCTGAGCTTCGTGAACGTGGCATCCACCGTGTCGAGAAACGCTTTGGCGTCGGCAGGGGTGGGCGCGGCCGTGGACGTCGAGCCGCTGGCGCACGCGGCGGCCGACGCGATCGAGGTGGCGACGATGATCGCCGCGAGTTGGTTGTGCTTCACGATGTCCTCCGCCTGAGCAGAAAGACATCATACCGCCGTCCTTCGACTCGCTGACGTTGCCCGTGAGACCACCACTCGCTCGGTGCAGACCTTTGTTGGAGGCCGGGCGACGGCCCGGCGTGTAGGGCGGCCCTTCACGGGCCGCCTAACAAAGTACGCGAATGATGTCCGAGCGCGTGATGATGAAGGTCTTCTCCGTCTTGAAGTCGCGCACGAGCACCGCCGGATTCTCAGGCGTGATCATCGTGGACAGCAGCTGCACCGGAGTCGAGATGTCGGCAAACGGAAACGCTGGCTGCATGATCGCCTCGACCGGCTTTCGTTTCACGTCAGGATCGCGCATGAACTCGTTGTAGAGATGCGTCTCGTTCAGCGATCCGATGACGCGGCCGTTGCGGGTGATCGAAATCTGGGAGAAGTCGTGATCGCTCATCACCCGGATGGCATCCTCGACCGGCTTTGCCGCCTCGATTGCGAACAGCTCTCCTGACACGCCGAGCGCCACGAGATCTCGCGCGGTCATCCCGCTCACCTCGAGGAACCCCTTCGCTCGCATCCACTCGTCGTTGAACATCTTCGCCAGATAGCGCGAGCCGTGGTCGTGGACGATCACGACCACGACGTCGCCTTTGGTGAAGTTGTCTTTGAGCTGGAGGAGCCCCGCCATCGCGGAGCCCGCGGAGTTGCCCGCGAAGATGCCCTCTTCGCGCGCAATGCGCCGCGTCATGATCGCGGCGTCCTTGTCGGTCACCTTCTCGAAATGGTCGATGACGTTGAAGTCGACGTTCAGCGGCAGGAAATCCTCGCCGATCCCCTCAGTGATATACGGATAGATCTCGTTCTTGTCGAAGATGCCGGTCTCTTTGTACTTCTTGAAGACCGACCCGTAGGTGTCGATTCCCCACACCTTCACGCGCGGATTGCGCTCCTTGAGATAGCGGCCCACGCCGCTGATCGTCCCGCCGGTGCCGACGCCGCACACCAGGTGCGTCACCGTGCCCCCTGTTTGCTCCCAGATCTCGGGCCCCGTCTGCTCGTAGTGCGCTGCCGTGTTCGACAGGTTGTCGTACTGGTTGGCCTTCCACGAGTTGGGGACCTCGCGCTCGAGGCGCGAGGAGACCGAGTAGTACGACCGCGGATCCTCGGGATCGACGTTGGTCGGGCAGACGATCACCTCGGCGCCGAACGCCTTGAGCGCGTCGACCTTCTCCTTCGACTGCTTGTCAGTCGTGGTGAAGATGCACGTGTAGCCCTTGACGACCGCGGCAATGGCGAGGCCCATGCCGGTGTTGCCGGATGTGCCCTCGATGATCGTCCCGCCCGGCTTCAGCTTGCCCTGGCGCTCCGCGTCCTCGATCATCCGCACGGCCATCCGGTCCTTGATCGAGTTCCCAGGGTTGAACGTCTCGAGCTTGATCAGCACGTCCGCGTCGATACTGCCGCGGATGATGTTGTGGACGCGCACCATCGGCGTGTTGCCGATCGCGTCGAGAATCGTGTCGCAGATCCTGCCGTCCGGGGGAGTCGCCACGCGCTTGATCTGTACCACAGGCGAGGGGTAAAGGCCCTATCGGCTGTCGGTGTGAGGAGTGCGAAGGGTGGGAAAGGTGCGAGGGGTGCTAGGAGTGCCTGGGATTTGGGATCCGGGATTTTCTAATGAGTCATGCTGTAGATGATGTAGTTCACGCCCATCTCGTAGGCACCGCTCGTCACGTCAACCGGGAAACGCTCGTCCGCGGACCACTCCCAGTATTCCGCGAGATCGGCATTGTGATTCGCCAGCGCGATCATGCGATCGTTCGGGTCGTCGTTGACGAACATCGCCCGGTAGTCGGGCTCGACGTCGACGCTCGGATGCGGTACGGTCAGCGCTTTGAGATCGAACAGCGTGTGGAAGATCGGATGGCTGATGCCGATCTTGACCCACCGGAGCTCCGGCAGTGCCTTTGCCATCTGCGCCGCCATGTTGTCGAACTCCGGCTGGTGCTCGAAATCGTCGAAGATGACGAACCCGCCCTTCAGCAGGTGCTGCCGCAGGTTCGCGGCCCCCTTGTCGCTGATGCGCCAGTAGCCCGGCTCCGAGATGTAGAGGATCGGATTGTGAAAAATGGCTTCGTCTTCGAGATCGAGGACGTTCGTCCTGTCGGCGCTGACGCGCATGCGCGTGAGCGTGTCGAGCGCGTCGGAGATGTAAAAATCAGCCGCCGGATAGTCATGATTCCACGAGCCGCCGCCGAAGCCGAATCCCCCGCCCAAACCGCGGCCGCCATACCGGATGCGCGTGAAGACGAATCGCCCGTCATAAGGAGGATTGCCGAGTTTCCGCTCCGCGCCGTCCGGCGTGCGGTAGATGGTCTGCGCCGCCGCAAAGAGCGGCAGCAACGACGCGACGACGAGCGCGATTACGGTGCGAGAGGTGCCAGACGTGCAAAGGGTGAGAACAGTGCGACACGCGTCACGCACCTCTCGCACCCTTCGCACCTCTCGCACCCTTCGCACCCTGAGATCAATGCGTCATCGCATACATGAGCACGTTCAGGCCCATGGCGTAGCCGTCGGGCGAGAACTGGTAGAAGAACCGCACGTCCTCCCCTTCCCGCTCCCATGCATCGGCAACGTCGGTGTCGTGCGTCATCACGACCATCAGGTTGCCGTGCTTGTCGTTCACGCCCTGGAAGTCGGGCACAGCGCTCTCCTCGCCCCGCTCGGATGTGTCGCCGCCGCTTCCGCGCCAGAACTGGATCGACGGGATCTGCGGCAGTTTCTGTACATCGAACAGAGTGCGGAAGATGGGATGCTCGGGCGTGATGTCGATGACGGGATAGTCTGCGGGCGGCAGCACGCGTCCGAGCTCGTGCAGCCACTGGTCGAATGCGGCATCACCCCAGTAGTCGTCCACCCAGAGGAAGCCGCCCTTCAACAGGTACGTCCGCAGAGCCACCACTTCGGCGTCGGTGAGCTGCGCGGTGCCAGCGTCCTCCATGCTGATGTAGGCGCACTGCAGCATCTCCGGGTCGGTGAGGTGCACGACGATGTACTCGGCTTCGCCGGATGGGTCCTTGCTGACGCGCATCTTGGTCAGCTCGGCGAGGCGTTTGGAGAAATTGCGCTCGGCGTCCGGATAGTCGGTGGACCATCCCTGGCCGCCGGCTTCACGGCGGTTGCTGGTGTACATCACCCGGCAGTAGTTGAAGCCGTGGCCAAAGGTATTGGCGTCGGCGTAGTGCGGACGCACGCGGCCGAACCCTCCGAACCCGCGGCCGAACTGGGCGTACGCGACGCCCGCTCCGCAAACGATCAGAAGCGTTACGAGTGCGAAGGGTGCGAGGAGTGCAATGCGTGCGACGGGTGCGACAGGTGCAATCGGTGGGTCTTGCTCCCTCTGCACTTCTTGCACCTCTTCCACCTCTCGCACCCCCAGGGTTCTACCCTTCGCACCGAGGTCCTGCCAGGATTACCGCGCGGTCTTTCCGAGCGACCGATAGTACTCCTGCACCATCTTCTTGAACTGATCGGGCACTTCGTCCGATCCCGCAAGCACCACCGCCTCGTCGCCCGCCTCCACCTGCCGGCGCAGACCGAACTCAAGGCGCTTCAGGCCCTCTGTTGCAAACGTCTGGAGGCTCTGCAGCTCCTTCGCGTCCTTGTACACGCGCTCGTCCTCGAGCCGCCGAAGCGCCGCGAGGATCTGCTCGAGCTCCTTGGGATCGACGTCGAAGCCGCGCAGCATCCCGCGCAGATCTTGCGCGTCGTTCGCGTACTGGCGCGCTTCATTGCGAAGCTGACGGATGTCCTCGTCCGAGAGGCGGCCGAAATCGGTCCCGTAGGCCCCGTTCCACGGCAGGTTCCCGTATCCGTACCCGTTGTTGTACCCATTCCCGTTGTTGTAGCCGTACTGGTTGCCGCCGCCACCCTGCTGGCCGCCCTGCTGTCCACCAGCCTGCTGACCACCCTGGCCCTGCTGACCACCCTGGCCCTGCTGACCACCCTGGCCCTGCTGACCACCCTGGCCCTGTTGGCCACCCTGGCCCTGTTGGCCACCCTGGCCCTGTTGACCGCCCTGGCCTTGCTGGCCTTCCTGGCCCTGCTGGCCCTGGCCCTGCTGGTTGCCGGCCTGCTGCCCTTGCTGGCCCTGCTGCCCTTCGCGGCCCTGTTGCCCCTGTTGGCCCTGCTGCCCTTGCCGGCCATTCTGCTGCGCACGCTCGCGAGTGCGCTCCTGGAGCGATTCAAGACCGCGCGCCAGCCGCTGCGTTCTACCAAGCGCCTCCTCCGCCTTCGAGGAGGCGTTCTGCTGCTGTCCCTGGCCGAGGGCCGACGCCGCTTCGTCGAGCTTCTTCTTCAGTTGATCGATGCCGCCGGCGATGTCGTTCTCGGTCGCCTTGAGCGTCTCCTGGCCGTACCCGCGATTCACGAGCGCCTCGGAATAGCGGATCTTGTCGCGCAGCCGGTTGTCGCGGATGGCGCCCGCGGCTTCCGAGAGCTTGCGTGACGCCTGCTTCTCCTGCTGTGCCGCGTCCCGTGCTGCGGCATCGAGATCGCTTTCCAGCTCGCCCAGCTTCGCCTCGAGGTCGTCCTTCTTCTCGTTGATCCGCTGTGCCTGATCGCGGCGTGCCTGCCCATTGGCAGCGAGAGAGCTGACGGCGTTGGAGATCTCCTGCTGCTGCCGTGCAAGCTCCTCGGCACGTTCCTGCGCGTCCTTGATGTCGCGATCGGCGCGATCGGAGAGCGACCGTTCGAGCTTCTTCTGAGTCTCTTTGAGACGATCGAGCGCCTGCTGCGCCTGCGCCGACGAGCCGGCGTTCCCGCCTGCCGCTGCGCGACGCATGGCATCGGCCGCTTCGCGCATCTGCCGCGCGGAGTCGAGCAAATCCGGGCGGTTTTCCTCGCG
>ORMF010007194.1_pt1 | contig 19277 bp, 21 predicted proteins | sample 1779871 | NCBI WGS metagenome assembly ORMF01 (sample SAMEA104232316, study PRJEB22302) | groundwater metagenome | biome: forest; feature: aquifer; material: groundwater | place: USA | collected 2011-08-07 | depth 5.4 m | reverse complement strand
TGCCGAGCACGATCAGGATGGCCACTACGAATACGTCGAGCATCGACCACTTGACGAGGATGCCCAGCCAATGGAGCAGGATGGTGCGCTGCTCTTCCGGCAGCCGCCAAAACCAAACAACCGCCAGGCCTATCAGCTTGACGATTGGGAACACGATTGAGAAGAAAAACACAATGGCGGCTAGCATGACTTCGTTTTGGTGGTACAGGGCAACCACCCCCTGCCAAACAGAATAGCTGCTTTTCCAGAAAACCATTTGCTGCGCGTGCAGCAAGGGTAGTGAGAGGCCGGCAAACAGCAGTCCGCTGGAGAGTGCCAGGGCTACGGGTACCGTCAACGTGTGCTTCGGACAGACGTCCCGCAAGGAGCGCTTAGTCATCAGTCGCTTATACACGACTAGGTTCCGAAAGTAAAGGAGATCTGAAGGTGACTCAGTGGGATGCGGAGTGCGTTGTTGTCGGTGGTGGCATCGGAGGCACTGTTCTTGCCTTGGCGCTAGGGCGCGCCGGCCGACAAGTATTGATTCTTGAGCGCGAGATAGCGCCGCCAAACGCACCCCGCCCTGAAATTTTAGCGGGAGCTACGCTTGACGCATTTGCAAAGCTGGGTGTAGAGCAACGTATTTTGCGTGAAGCAGCGGTGCCGATCGCTGGTTTGGAGCTTTTTGAAGCCGGGGGAAGGCATCGGATATTCGGTGTCACTCAACAGGATATACGGGAAGCTAACGTACGGCCGCATTCCACCGATCCGGCGATGACGCGCCGCATTCTGCTGGAAGAAGCCGTGCACACCGGCAGGGTAAGGGTGGAGCGGGGCGTTGAGGTGATCGGCCTATTGCGTGAGCAAGGCTGCGTTGTCGGTGTTGAGGCGTGCCGTAAGGATGAGCCGCTGGTTTGCCGCGCTGCGCTTACCATTGGTGATGACGGCACCCATTCGCGCATCCGCACAGCTTTAGACATTTCAGCACCGCTGGCTGATTTTCCTTTCGATTTTTTAGGCGCCGTTGTTTCCCGCCTACCTGGTCAGCCCGAGCAAACAGGGCAGGTATGGCTGGACATTCATGGCCTGCGCAAAGGAATTTTCGCCGGTATCTTTTTGCCTATTCCCAATGGCAAAACGGCGCTTGTTTTTATTATGACGCCGCAGGCTGCCACAGAGATGCGCCAATCTTCAGCTGAAACTTTTTATGCGGCTGCCGCGCGCTTTTCACCGCTGTGCGCGGACGCTAACCTGCTGCCCCGGTTTCCGGAAGGCTATGGTTATTTTCGCAGGCCATTTGGCCATGCCGCCCGCTACGTCAGTGACGGTGCTGCTTTGATGGGAGATGCTGCGCATCCGGTAACACCTGCCGGCGGCCAGGGTGCGAATATGTCCATAGCCGATGCCATGGTGCTTGCTGAAGTGGTACTTGAATGTTTGCAGCGGGGCGACTGCTCCGCGCAGCAGCTCTCGCGCTATGAGTCGGTGCGGCGCCCGGCGAATGAGCGTTCACTACGCTTCAGTGCAGTGCCGCGGCAGGTGTTTAAGTGGCTTCAATTCATTCCCGCATTGTCCGGATTATTGACATTCTATCTCCGGTACGTCGACGCTAATCAGAAGCTGAAAATCAAGTTTTTGGGAAGCGTCGGCCGCGCATTTAAATCTGAGGAATAAGATTTAGCTGGGGTTGGCACAGAAATATCCGAGTCTTCCAGTCAGCTGCTGATCGTGATAAGGTGGTTAAGGAGTACGGAGCCATCGAAGGCGGCACAAAAAGGAGGCGGTCAATGAACAGGGAGAAAGCCATACAGGTTAGCTACTTCTTGCTGCGCGTCGTGGCAGGCCTATTGTTCTTTCATGCCGGGAGCGTGAAATTCCTGGGTTGGTTCGGCGGAGTGCCCGCTGCAATGGGTGGCCAGCCACCGCTGATGTCCCAGATAGGAATCGGCGGGATGCTCGAGTTTTTTGGCGGCCTGGCGATCATGCTCGGTTTCTTAACCCAGCCTGTCGCGTTTATCCTTTCCGGCGAGATGGCGGTTGCTTACTTCCAGTTTCATCAGCCGCAGGGCATGTGGCCGGTTCAAAACCATGGCGAGTCCGCGGTGCTGTTCTGTTTCATCTTCCTGTACCTGGCGGCACGGGGTGGCGGCAACTTAAGCCTCGACGCGTTGATCGAACGCAAACGCAAGGGTGCTGGCTAAAACTGCGGAAGCTTGAAGAGAAACCGGTAAAGACTCATAATAATGAGCATCCCATGCAACGTGGGGCCCACGGACAGGCTCTTGCGTCTTGTTCTTGGCCTATTGATTGCGGCGGCCGGTGTTTACTACCGTAGTTGGTGGGGGTTGCTGGCGTTGGCTCCGCTGCATAACGGGCTGTTTGGCCATTGCTATCTCTACAGGTGGCTTGGCGTCAACACGAACAAGCTGCCGAAGAAGTGAAGCCAAAGCATTTTTTTGGCGACTAAATCAAGCCGCGGAGAACAATGGCCGATAGTAAAATCCGGGTACTCTTGGTTGATGATGAACCTTCGATCGTAAAAATCCTCGGCCGGCTGCTTCAACTTTCTGGTTTTGAAGTGACAACCGCATTGGATGGGGAAGAAGGATTGGCCAAAGTGCGGTCTGAGCATCCTGACGTGGTGATACTCGATTTGATGCTGCCGAAGATGAACGGCTTTGATGTTTGCGTTGCCATCAAAGGAAGCGAAGAGACCAAAAAGACCCGTGTGTTGATTTTTACCGCCCGCGGCCGCCAGGAAGAAAAGCACTGCCTGGAACTCGGGGCCGATGCTTTTTTCAACAAGCTAGATCCCGCCGCAAGCATCATTGATAAAATTAAAACACTCACATCGAACAAGCCGGTTGTTTGATTAGAGACGCTGGAATAAAGTTTTCTTTTCTATCCGCAGGCAATAGCTTTAAAATCTATCCTTGATGTACACCTTCCTTTTTGCCGCGGGGCTGCGCGAGCTTCCTCTTGAGCAGATGCTGGGCTCAGCCGGGCAGATCCTTAAAGACATGATGCCTTCCCAGCAATACCGCCTTAAGGCAACCCGTACCCTCATTCCGGAAATACAAGGCGGCTGGGTTTGCGTGGTGCCGGAATCGGAGCCACTTGTCCCTATCATTACGGAAGTGATTGAGCCGCAGCACGCGGGGATTGTTTTTGGCACGATGTCCGCATCATCAGGCAAGACTGCTGCCGAAGCTGTCTGCCAAACCTGGCGCAAAGAGGGAATAGAAGCGGTGCGCCGCATGGATGGCTGCTTCAGCGCCGTGCTTGTAGACCGGATGAAGGCGGAAGTTTTTGTTGTTTGCGACATAATCGGCCGGCGCTATGTGCGCTATTTCAGCGCCGGAAACGCTCTGCTTGTTTCTCCGCATGATTTGTCGATCATCGCCACCGGGCTTTGTCCGGTTGCTTTTAATTGGGAAGCGGCCTACGCAATCGTATCGTGGGGCTGGTCGTTTCAAAACGAAAGCCTTTTGCAGGCGGTGCATACGCTGCTTCCGGACAGCTTTCTTCACTGGTCGCAAAATAAGCTTGAATCGGTTGCCCGGCCGATATTGGATTTCGGAAGCCGCATTAAAGCCGGCGATGCGAAGCAATGCGAGGCGCTCAACGAGCAGCTTGTTGAAGAAATACGCAGCGATGCCAAAGCTTTTGTGTCCGGCCGCCAGGAAATAATCATGGACTTAACCGCCGGCCTGGATACCCGCGCTGTTTTGGGCCTTTTACTTTCTGTTGTGGATGCTTCACGTATCCATGCAAGGACGCGTGGGGAGCCTGACAGCATGGAAGTAAGCGTTGCGCGGAAAATCGCCAAGCAAAACAACTGCCGGTTTTCAATTGAAGCGTCAGAGCCTGCAACTGCCGAAGGTTTCCTGGATCATGCCGACGTGCGCGCCTTTCATATGAACGGGGACACCAGCAGCAAGCGCGCCTTAAGCGCACTACCTGGCCCGAACCCCGGTTTCGTCAGGGTCAGCGGGGGTGCAGCTGAAATTTTCCGCGGGGTTTATTATCTCGGCGAATTTTCCCACGGCCGCTCTTTTACGAGCAGGCAGGCGCTTGCTTATTTGGACAAGCGGCGCGCCAAGCGTTTCAAGCAGCTGCCTTGGCGGGACAGCGCTTTTGCCGACCAGCTACTTACACAAAAGCTTGCCCGCGTTATTGAGGCCTACGAAAAAGTGTCTTTAGATGGCTATGATTCTTTGGATTTCTTTTACCTTTGCGAGCGCCTGGGTGTGTGGGGTTCTTTAGGAATCCGCTTTCCGTGGCAGCGAAACGGGTGGGGTGTTTTTACGCGGCCTACGCTTGTGCAGTTGGCCTTTCGGCTGCCTGCGCCCATCGGGTATTACTGCCACCTGCATGACCTATTAGTCCGCCGCTATGCTTCGGCAAGCTATTGGGTCCATATAGAAGGCATGCGATTGATGCCGCTAAGAGGGGGAGGTGTTTTTCGGGCTTTCCTGCGCCAGGTTGACTATAAGGCCATGGAAATGGTTTCACGGTTGAGCCAATCTTCCCTGGTTAAAAAGAAAAACAGCCGCATGATTGATGAAGTCTACGCCGATGTGTTTGCCGGCCCGCTGGCTAGCCTTGTTCGCGATACAGCAGCTGTTTCCGGCGGTTTCGGCGAGCGCGTTTTCGGCCGGGAGGGAATGGAGCGGTTGCTTGAAGAACACAACGCCCGCCGCAAAGATCACGCCGATTGTTTAGGTTCTTTGATAACCCTGGAGCGCTGGAGTGCTATGATTCTGGAAGCCCATCGCAGGGCGCAAAGCGGTGTTGTCAACTAGGGGGTAGTCCTTATGAAGAAGCATGCGCACCATCGCTATCGTTCGCATTGGAAGCGCGGTGTCTATTCGCTGCTTTTGATTATTATAGTGGTGGCTGGGGGCACGATCGGCATCCATTACCTCGAAAACATGCCCTATCTTGATGCCTTCTATTTCATGAGCATGATCGCAACAGCCCAAGGCACAAGCCAAATTCCGGTTACGCCTGCCGGAAAACTGTTTGTCTGCCTGATGGCTTTTATCTCCGTTAGCGTAGTAGTCGCTGCGCTTGGTTTCTTCTTCGGCCCGTTTTTCGGGCAGCTCTGGCATTGGGGGGTCAGGTGGATCGAGGATGAAATAAAAGAGAGGTAGGGGTGGGGTCATGGATTCGCCTGAACCGGCGAATAAGCCGAACATAAGGCCGTTTTCGCAGCGACGCCAGCAAGTGCAGGAAAGGCGCCAGGCCCGCCGCAGGCGTAAAAAGCTGGGCGAAGGGCTTCAGTTGATATTTGGCGGGGGCACGCTAATGGCGGCTATGTTTGTTGCTGTCCTCTTGGTTGTTTCAGGGGTTTGGTTGTGGCGGCGGCTTGAAATCCAAAAAAGCGTTTTTGGCGCGCCAAACTCCGCCGATTGGGAAGCGATGAGCCAGGCGGTTATGCACCGTGATTTGGCGTTTTGCGAACGAATCAACGAATCGGTAACTTTATGGACCCCTTCTGATTTTCCGGATTTGCCGGTTCGGACGCTGCGTGAGGAGTGCCGGGAGCGTATTCTGGCCAAGAGTAGGACGGATTTGTATCCAGGCGGCGCCCAGCCTTTTAATTCGCGCTGGCCCGCCAAAACAAACCTGAATGCGGGGTGGGATGGCCATAAACCAAAGCAGCTTGGCGAGTATGACCGCTTAGGGGAAATCATACAAACCACGGACTCGGCGGATAGCCTTAGACAAAACTTTCCCGCATTTTCAGATGACTCTGCCCTGGATACCCGTCAAGCTCCGTTAACTTCCGGCAATTCAGGATTGAAGGCGCAACAGCGTCAGCAGCCGCAAGCGCCTGCGCCTGCAGTTGAAAACCAGAGGCAGCTATCCAGGTAACCCGGTTGGCTTGGCAGCTGGTTTGCATAGGCCGCCAAAATAGCATAAGGTATACGTAATGTCTGAGAAGATCCGTGTTCTCTTGGTGGACGATGAGCCGGCAATCCTTAAGACGATCAGTAAGCGGCTTGAGCTGACAGGTTATGAGGTCATTACCGCTACTGACGGCGAAGAGGGCTTAAACCAAGCAAAGCTCTCCGGCCCTCAGGTGATCATCTTGGACCTGATGCTGCCCAAAATAACCGGCATGGAAGTATGCGCTACTTTAAAACAGGATCCCTTGCATCGCCACATCCCCATTATCATTTTCACGGCGCGTGGGGGAGAAATGGATGAAAAGCTTTGCCGCGAATGCGGCGCCGATGCCTACATTACCAAAGCCCAGCAGTCCAAAGCTTTAATTGAACAGATCGATATCCTACTTACGCGTGTTCTGGCGAAACGCCGGCAAGAAAGCGTGTAGCCGGACTTAAATGCATAAACGCTCACCCTTAGCCATTATTTTCTTTACCGTTTTTATCGATCTGGTAGGCTTTGGGATCGTCATTCCCGTTCTTCCGCTTTATGCCAAGCATTTTGGGGCATCGCCATTTGTCATCGGCTGCTTGGTGGGCGTCTATTCTTTAATGCAGTTTATCTTTGCCCCCATCCTAGGCAAGCTTTCCGATCGCGTCGGCCGCAGGCCGGTCTTGCTGGTGAGCATTTTGGGGACCGCTTTCGGCTTTCTGCTGATGGGCCTTGCCAAGACCTTGGTACTCTTATTTGCGGCGCGGATTATCGACGGTATAACCGGCGGCAATATTTCCACCGCGCAGGCGTATATTGCCGATGTGACTACTAAAGAAGAACGCTCCAAAGGCATGGGGCTTATCGGGGCTGCTTTTGGTTTGGGTTTTATTTTCGGCCCGGCAATCGGGGGTGTTTTAAGCGGCATTTCGCTGGCTGCACCCTTTTTCTTTGCCGCACTGCTGGCATTGGCCAACGCCATTGCTTTGTATTTTCTTTTGCCGGAAAGCCTGCCTGTGGAAAAACGGCACCCTACGCATGTGCGCAGTTCGGTGTTTGATGTTTTTAAGACTAACGAGGGCCGCTCACTTATCATCGTAATGGCGACCTATTTCTTTACGACGGCTGCCTTTTCCCTGGTAACCGCGACCTACTCGCTTTTTACCAATCACCGATTTGGCTATGATGCCAGGCAAAACGGTTATCTTTTTGCGGCACAAGGTGTTTTAGGGGCTTTGGTGCAGGGGCTCTTGCTGAGGAAGCTGGTTGTGTTTACAACCGATAAGACCCTGGCGATAGCCGGGGCTTTGATCCTCTCAGCGGGATTGTTTTTGCTGCCGGCAAGCCATTCGGTGGGGATATTATTTGCCGCCACCGCTTTGCTGGGAGTGGGCCATGGGTGTGTCGCTGCACCGCTTAACGGCATTGCCTCAAAGAAAGCGCATATCGCTGCGCAAGGGCGGGTAATCGGCTTGATGCAATCATCAGCGAGCCTTGCGCGCATCATCGGGCCGGTGCTGGGCGGCTTGCTTTTAAATCACGATTTGGTGACCTGGGCTGAACATTACGGCCGCACACCTTACTGGGCTGCAGGTATTTTAAGTTGTATCGCGCTGTTTCTTACAACGCTTCTCTAACAAGGAATAGGTATGGGGATCAATTGCGGTATTGTCGGATTACCGAACGTAGGCAAGTCCACGCTCTTTAATGCAATCACACGGGCTTCTGTACCGGCGGCAAATTATCCGTTCTGCACGATTGACCCGAACATCGGCGTAGTACAGGTGCCGGACCCGAGGCTCGATAAACTCGCAGAGCTGGTAACCACCCAGCAGCTGGTTCCCACCGTGATGCAGTTCGTGGACATTGCGGGTTTAGTTGCCGGGGCCAGCAAGGGCGAGGGTTTGGGCAATAAGTTCCTGGGCCACATAGCGGAAGTGGATGCGGTGGCACACGTGGTGCGCTGCTTTGAGGATGACGAAGTGATCCATGTCAGCAACTCCATAGACCCTGCCCGGGACATCGAGGTCATTGACACGGAATTGGCTTTGCGGGATTTGTCCATCGTCAATTCCACGATGAGCCGTTTTGAAAAGCTGGCAAAATCAGGGGACAAAAAAGCGCCGGCAGCCATTGAAATACTTAAAGCCGTAGCCTCGCCGCTCAATAACGGGGTGGCTGTGCGCGCGACGATGAAAACATTGGCACCGGAAGCTTGGGATGTTGTCAAGCCGCTCAACCTGCTGACGGCAAAACCAACTCTTTACGTCGCCAATATCGCCGAATCAGACATTGCAAAAGAAGAAAATGGTTATGTGAAAAAAGTGCGGGAAATCGCCAAGGCGGAAGGCTCAGGGGTCGTTGTTATCTGTGCCAGCGTCGAAGCGCAGATCGCAACCCTGGAAACGGAAGAGGAGCGCCGCGAATTCCTAGCTGCGGTCGGCCTTAAAGAGCCCGGACTGGACAAACTGATCCGTGCCAGCTATGAATTGCTCGGCCTGATCACCTATTTTACCGTTGGCCCCGAGGAAAACCGGGCATGGACAGTCAGGCGAGGCTCCACCGCTCCGCAGGCGGCCGGAGTTATCCACACCGATTTTGAGCGGGGGTTTATCCGCGCAGAGGTCATCGGCTACGATGATTTCATCGCCTGCAAAAGCGAAGCGGTTGCGCGCGAGCGAGGCAAGTTGAGGGTTGAAGGCAAAGAATACATCGTGCATGACGGCGATCTGATGCACTTTAGGTTCAGCGTCTAGCGATGATTTTATTCTACGGCTACAACAAATGCTCTACTTGCCGCAAAGCACAGGCTTATTTAAAACAGCGGGGCATCGCTTTCAAGGAATATGACATTACCCTCACGCCACCTTCAGCGACAATTTTACACGGTTTGCTTAAGTCAAGATCTTACCAGCTGAAAGAACTGTTTAACCGTTCGGGGGAGCTTTATCGCGAAATGGAAATGGCCAAAAAACTGCCTAAAATGAGCGAGCAAGAGGCGGTAGCTCTTTTGTCCAAACATGGGAAATTGGTCAAGCGGCCGGTTATTACAGACGGCATCAAACACACCGTTGGATTTGATCCGGAGAAAATCCAGTCGGTTTGGGGGTGATTTAAATATCATAACCCATTGTCCATATTGATGTTAAGAAAATAGTGCTAGCTGCCTTGACAAGGCAGCGCTTGATAAGCGATAGTTAAGAGTGAACGCCCTCAAAGTTTTGGGGGCGTTTCTTTTTTTGGTAAATCAACAGGGAGGATTGATGGACAAACAACACAAGCCGAGGATCCTCATTGTGGAAGATGACCAGCACATTTCACGCTTGCTTACAATGGTGCTGGAAAAGACAGGTTTTGAGGTAAAGAGCGTCGATTCCGGCGCTTTGGGGATCCGTGATGCTACGGTTGTACGGCCGGATTTGGTGATTTTAGACCTTAATTTGCCGGATACGAGCGGGCTGCAAGTTTGCCGGGTGATAAGGACGCTCTATCATCCGTCGATTGTGCCTGTCATCATGTTTACAGGCATGAACCAGCCTATCGATCAGCTGCGCGGTTTTGCCCACGGCGCCGATGCCTACCTGACTAAACCCTGTGAGATGGCTGAGCTCGTCGGTACAGTCGGAAGCCTCCTTGAGCGGGCGCAGGATACGCCTGCCGGCAGTGGATCCCTGCCTGTTGATTAGCCAATTTACAGCAAGCTCCTGCCGGTGTTATACTACCGATAATTTATCGACGGTAATATTGCGCCTGTTTTTGTATAGGGGATCTCATGGCAGGACATTCCAAATGGAAGGGCATCAAAGACAAAAAAGCTGTTGCCGATGCCAAGCGCAGCAAGGCGTTTACCAAAGTTATCCGTGAAATCACATCAGCGGCCCGGCTTGGTGGAGGCAACCCCGAAGCCAACCCCCGGCTGCGGCTGGCCATGGTCAAAGCCAGGGACGCCAACCTTCCCAGAGACGCCCTTGAAAAAGCCATTAAGCGGGGAACAGGAGAGCTCGAAGGCGTTTCTTATGAAGATATGGTGGTTGAAGGGTATGGCCCCGGCGGCGTGGCTATTCTTGTCGAGGGATTGACAGACAATAAAAACCGCAGCAGCGCGGAATTGCGCTCTATTTTTACCCGCATGGGCGGCATCCTGGCAAGTGCCGGCTCTGTTTCCTGGATATTTCAGAAGAAAGCCATTATCGTCATGAACGCTGTAAAAGTTCCCGAAGACCGGTTGATGGAGGTTGTTTTGGACGCTGGCGCCGAAGACCTCAAAGTGGAAGGCAGCCAGGCAACCATCACCACTTCGCCCCATAATCTTGAGCCGGTAAAGGAAGCGCTTCAAAAAGCCGCTATTGCTTTTGATTCCGCTGAAATTTCCGCCATACCTTCTTCAACGATGCGTGTTGAAGACCCTGCGCAAGTCAAATCGTTGCTGGCACTGCTCGATGCGTTGGATGACCAGGAAGACACCCAGCATGTTTATGCTAATTTTGACATCCCGGATGAAGTGTTGGCGGCCCATGCAACAGCTTAAGGCGCGATGATTATTCTGGGCATTGATCCCGGATTAAACATCACCGGCTATGGTGTCATCAACGCGATCGACCGCCAATTGAAATTGATTACCGCAGGGGACATTCGCCCCACCCGCACCAAATCGCTTTCTGAACGCCTTGAAGAGCTTCATAGCGGCCTTCGCCGCCTGATCAGCCGCCAGCATCCGGAAACGATTGTTTTGGAAATGATTTTCAGCCATCATGATTATGTGGGCACCGCCGCCCGCATGGCGCATGCACGCGGCGTAGCGTGTCTGGCAGCGCAGCAGGCAGGCATTCCGTTGATTGAGTATCCTACAGCACGTGTTAAGAAAGCACTGACCGGCCGGGGTTCGGCTGAAAAAGAACAGGTGGCACAGATGGTGGAGCGCTGGATCGGTGCACGGGACCCTTCCTGGTCGCTGGATGCAACCGATGCGCTGGCTCTTGCGATTGCTCATGCACACTTAGGCGGCAAGTCGCTACTGATGGGCACACCGCACCGCAATCATCACCCGATTATTCAGCAGGCGCGTCGCTTAAGCACTGCAACCAAGCAAACCCCGGAATTATTGCGCGAGGTTTTAAGTGCACGCGGCCGCCGGTCTATCAGGATCGCCAGATGATATCGCGTTTGCGCGGCACGTTGATTGAACAGGGCGAGTCGCAGCTGCTTCTTGATGTGGCTGGTGTTTGTTATGAAGTGATGGTAGCCCCGTCTATCCTTGCCGCCATCGCCGAGCGCCTGGGCCCAACCCGGGAACTTGAACTGATTACTTTTCATTATCAGCAGTTGGAAGTGGGCCGCGGCATTCCTGTGCTGATCGGCTTCTTGCAGGACATTGAGCGCGAGTTTTTCCTGCGGTTTATTTCTGTTTCAGGAGTCGGCCCTAAAGCAGCCATTAAGGCGCTTACGCTGCCGATTCCGGTGATTGCTCAGGCCATTGATGAAGGCAATCTGACTATTTTGCGTTCATTGCCAGGCATTGGCGAGCAGCGTGCTAAAGAAATTGTGGCGAAGCTGCAGGGCAAAGTCGGCAAGTATGCTTTGATGCGCACTAAAGAAACAGCTGCCCAGCCTCAGTCGAAAGACCAGAAGGCTTCGGAAATCGAAGAAGAGGCGGTAGCGATCCTTGTGCAGTTGGAATACAAGCGGCCCGAAGCCAAAGAGATGGTGCAAGCTGTTTTAAAGCGTAACCCAAAAATAGCCAGCGCGGAAGAGCTGCTGAATTTGGTCTACCGCCAGCAGCGGACTGTCGAGCCTGCCCATGCCTAGCCGCGAAGCATTAAACGTAGCCCCGTTAACAATGGCTGAAACCGACGACGACCACATCCTTAATTTAAGCCTGCGGCCCAAGCAGATTGAAGATTTTGTGGGCCAGCGCCGCGTTGTCGAAAACCTTCAGGTGGCCATAAAAGCGGCCAGCCACCGCAAAGAGCCGCTTGAGCATGTGCTTTTAGCGGGCCCGCCGGGCTTAGGAAAGACCAGCATCTCGCACATCATCGCCCATGAAATGGGTGCCCGGATCACCGCCACCAGCGGCCCGGCCATTGAGCGCGCAGGCGATCTGATCGGTATTTTGACCAACCTTGAGCAGGGCGACGTGCTGTTTATCGATGAGATCCACCGCCTTTCAAAGGTGGTTGAAGAGTTTCTTTATCCTGCTATGGAGAACTCTGAAATCGATTTTGTGATCGATAAGGGCCCTTACGCCAAAACCATCAAGTTTCATCTTAAGCGCTTCACGTTAATCGGTGCTACCACCCGGTCAGGATTATTATCAAATCCGCTACGCAGCCGTTTTGGGATGGTGTATCATCTAGAGTTCTACTCGCCGGAGGAATTAGTTCAGGTGATTGAACGCTCCGCGAAGATTTTAAGCATGGGATTAGCCAAGGATGCGGCCCGCATTATCGCAGAACGATCGCGAGGCACGCCGCGCATCGCCAACCGGCTTTTGCGGCGCGTGCGTGATTATGCGCAGGTCAAAAATAACGGAAAGGTTACGGCGGCGATTACCGAAGCTGCCTTGGCTGCACAAGGAGTTGATAGTTTTGGCCTGGATTCTTTGGATAGGCGTGTTTTAAAAACCATCATTGATTTTTATGGGGGCGGGCCGGTGGGTATTGATGCTTTGGCAGCAGCTTTAAATGAAGAGCCGGATACGATAGTGGATGTGGTTGAACCGTACTTATTGGCGGCAGGACTGCTTAAGCGTACGAACCGGGGCCGCAAAGCAACGCGCGCCGCTTACGAGCACGTGGCGAATCTTAAAGAGCAGCCGTTGGAACTTTTTTCACCCGCTGCATGACGCCTGAATTGCAACCGCTTGGCCGGGTTTTTATCCTGCTTGGGTTTATCTTAATCATCACCGGGCTGTTTTTTATGCTGGGCCCCAAGATGCCGTCTTGGCTTGGGCGGCTTCCCGGCGATATCCTGATCCGCCGGGGAAACAGCACGTTTTATTTTCCGCTGACTACCAGTATTTTGGCCAGCCTTTTGCTGAGTTTGATTATGTGGATTTTGGGGAAACATCGCTGATGCGCGCTTGGGTGCTTGCGGCGGCTGTTGCATTCAGTTTTAGTTGGGCTGGTTTTGTTTCTGCCCAGCCGAACCCGGAATTTATCCGGGTGGCTGTCGTTGAAAACGATGTTCAGGCCGACCTTCAGATTTTCGGCCGGTTTACGATCCGCACCCTGCAAAACGGCGACGCGGTACACGAGGGAAGGCGGCTGCCTTCCGTAGCCATTAAAGCCATGCCGCAGGGCATTGCCATCGGCGAGAATGTATTGCCTTATGCCGGTGTCAGGATTGATCCCGCAAGCGACGCCGCCATTAGCTTAAACGGTACTAGGCTGCGCGGATCGCTTGAGATTGTGCGCCAGCAGGGATTGAAGCTGCTTATTGTCAATGATGTTAGCGTCGAAGACTACCTGCGCGGGGTTTTAAGCAAGGAAGCCCCGGATTATTGGCCTGAAGAAGCGTTAAAAGCCATCGCCATCGCCGCCCGCACCTATGCTGTTTACCAACGCTTCAGCAAGGAAAAATCCACCTATGATGTGATGGGTACGGTGATGTCCCAGGACTACGGCGGTAAAACAGCTGAAAAATCCGCCACGACCAGGGCGGTTAAAGCAACGGCCGACCTAATCATCATGTACCGCGACGGCATTTTTCCCGCTTTTTACCACTCGACTTGCGGGGGCGTGCCTACAGAAAATGGGCGCGTCATGGGAAAGTTTGACGTGCCGTCACTTCAAGGCGGTGTAACATGCAACTTTTGCACCGCGTCGCCGTTTTATCATTGGCGCCGCCGCTTAACAAAGGCAGATATTGCCTGGGCGCTTAAGAAGAGCCGCTATGGTTCAATTGGAACTATCCGCGACATGCGCGTGACCCAGCGTACACTCTCCGGCCGCGTCCAAGAGATGACGGTTTTCGGAAGCCGCCGCGCATTGCGTTTGACCGGCTATGATGCGCGCGCGCTGTTTGGTTTTGAGCGCATCCGCAGCCCGGCTTTTGATGTCTTAAATATCGCGGAGGGTTTTGTGCTCGACGGCCATGGTTGGGGCCATGGGGTCGGCCTGTGCCAGTGGGGCGCTGCAGAGCTGGCGCGCCGCGGGGCCACTGCGGAAGAAATTTTGCAGATGTATTATCCTGGCAGCCGCTTGGTGGCGGTCAAGGAACTGGTGAACCAAACTATCGTCGTAATCGGAGGAAAGACATAATGCCTGAGCAAGCCGCGGCGGCACCGAATCCCTTAGCGATGCTGCCCATGTTTTTGATGGTGTTCGTGATTTTTTATTTCCTGGTTTTTCAGCCACAGTCCAAGGCACGCAAAGAGCATGAAAAAATGCTCAAAGAGATCAAGAAATTCGATGAGGTCGTCACCGGCGGCGGTATTTTCGGCACGGTCATGAATGTGCGGCCCGAGTCGATAACATTGAAGATTGATGAGAACGTCCGCATTGAGGTCGAGCCTTCGGCCATTGCGCGGGTGGTGAAGCCTAAAAGCCAGGCAGCTGCCGCGGCCGCAACAGGGAAAGCGTAAACATGGTTTCCAGCCTTAAATGGCGCATTCCGCTTGTTCTTGCAGTTATTGCTTTTGCTGTGTGGTTCACGTTTCCGCTTTCGGAGCGCATCAGCCTGGGGTTGGATTTGCAGGGCGGAACACACCTTATCCTTAAGGTAGATACGTCCAAGGTGCCTGTTGAAGCAAAAGATAAAGATGTCACCGGTGTTGTTGTTGAAATCATCCGAAACCGTATCGACCAGTTTGGCGTCCGCGAACCGCTTATCCAGCGGCAGGGCGCAGACCGCATCCTGGTGCAGCTGCCAGGAATTACTGATCGTCAACGTGCGCTTGATCTTATCGGCAAAACCGCCCTGCTTGAGTTTAAGTTGGTCTCCGACAACCAGCGCCAGTTGCAGCAAGCCCTGGATGGCAAGGTAGCACCGGGATTTGTGCTGGTTGAAGATGAACAGAAATCCCCGCTGTTGCTTGATAACGAAGGCTTCTTGACCGGTGCAGTTCTTGCCGATGCTTGGGTAGAGCCGGGTGAGATGGGGCTGCCCGAAGTTAGTTTCAGGTTGACTAAAGAGGGTGCCAAGCAGTTCGGCCGGTTAACCGGGGCGAACATCAACAAACGGTTGGCGATTGTCCTGGATGGCAAGGTACAGTCAGCACCCACGATTCAGAGCCGAATTACAGATGCTGGCCGCATTACCGGCCGTTTTACCCGTGAGCAGGCGCATGACTTGGCCATTGTCTTGCGCGCCGGTGCGTTGCCTGCGCCTATTTCAGTTGAAGAAGAGCGCACCGTTGGGCCGTCGCTTGGGCGCGATTCCATCCACGCCGGCATTACGGCAACAGTGGTGGGCACTGCGCTTGTTGTGTTGTTTATGATCAGCTATTATTGGCTGGCCGGGTTTGTGGCGGTAGCAGCGCTTGCCCTTAACTTGCTGCTGATCTTGGGGGGCTTGGGCTATTTCCACGCAACGCTGACTCTGCCGGGTATCGCGGGTATGATCTTAACCCTCGGTATGGCGGTGGATGCGAACGTGCTGATTTATGAGCGCATCCGCGAAGAGCTTAAGACAGGGAAGGCGCTTAGTTCCGCCATCCACGCCGGATACGAGAAGGCCTTTTCCGCTATCTTCGACTCAAACCTCACCACCGTCATGGCTGCTGTATTTCTTTATTGGTTCGGCACGGGATCGATCCGGGGATTTGCCACAACGCTGGTCATCGGCCTTATCGCCAGCATGTTTACCGCTATTGTTGTCACCCGGGTTATTTTTGATTTAATGTTGGGACGGGGTAGCCTTAAAAGCCTGCCCATGGCCCAGTTTTTTGGCCAAACCCATATCGATTTTATCGACAAGCGAAAATGGTTCTACGCCCTTTCAGTTATTTTAATCGCAGTGGGCACTTTTTCCTGGATTAAGCGGGGCGATGCACGCTACGGCATCGATTTCTCAGGAGGCATGCTGCAGGAATACCGGTTCAGCAAGGCCATGGATGCGGAGCAGCTGCGCCAGTCCTTGAATAAAGCGGGCTTAAGCAATGCAGTTATCCAGCAGTATGGAAGCCCCAGCGAGTGGCTTATCCGCACCCCGGACGATACGCAGGATGAAATCCACATGGCCATGACAAAAACGCGCGATGCATTTAACGCTGATTTCAGCGAAGCTGCGCCTGAAATGATCCGGTTGGAGCAGGTAGGGCCTACCGTCGGCAAAATACTGAGGGAAAAAGCGTGGTTCGCCATTGCCTGGTCCATGGTGGGTATTTTGGTTTACGTCGCCATACGCTACCGCCACTGGGACTTTGCTGCAGCCGGCGTTATTGCCTTGATGCACGACGTGGTTGTAGCGGCCGGCATGCTGTGCCTGGTGGGCAAGCAGATCGACATGACGGTGATTGCGGCACTGCTTACCATCGCCGGTTTTTCTATCAACGATACAATCGTTATCTATGACCGCGTGCGCGAAAACATGCGCATCCACCGCAAGAAGAGCATCGTGGAAATCATCAACCTGAGTGTTAATGAATGCTTAAGCCGGACGATTCTTACCTCGCTTACCGTGCTGTTTCAGGTGGGTGCGTTGTACTTTTTCGGCGGCGAAGTGCTTCATGATTTCTCGCTGTGCCTTTTGTTCGGGTTTATCTCGGGCGTGTACTCAACCGTTTACATCGCTTCGGCGCTGGTGATTAGCTGGCGCAGGTTTATGCAGCCGAAGGCGGCTTGATCCGTCTTTTATAGGCGTCACTTAACGCATGCGCAAGTTATGGCACGTAGCGCCAACAGACCTATCTGTTGTTGAAGCGCTTTCGCGCGCTGCGAGCATTCATTTGCTTACAGCGCGCTGTCTTTTCAATCGGGGGATCACTGTACCCTCCGAAGCGGTGCGGTTTTTGAATCCTGCAGACTTTCCTCATCCAGCGGCTTCGCCGATGCCGGCATTTGCCCGGCTGGTTGACCGTCTGCAACAGGCCATCACTGCCCGCGAACCGATTGTCATTTTCGGCGACTCTGATGTGGATGGGCTCTCAGCCAGCGTTATCCTTTATGAGGCCATTGAGCGCTGCGGCGGGATAGTGCGCGCTGTGCAATCCAACCGCATTGAAGGCGGCTATGGGATACCGGACAGCCTCGTTGATGAGCTATGCGCCTCTGCTTGCCGCGTGGTTGTTTTGGAAGACTGCGGCACCAACCAGCCTGAAGCGGTAAGCCGCCTGCAAGCGCAGGGCATGGATGTGCTGATTGTTGATCATCACGTCCCCTTAGAAGGCGCAGCACAACCCTTCGCCATGCTTAATCCGTTTTGTGAATCAGGCACGCAATGGCGCGAGCTCTGCAGCGCAGGGCTGGCTTTTCAGGTAGCTTGCGCGCTGCTTAAAGATTTTCCTGAAAGTGACCCGCTTTCCTTTATTGATTTGGCTGCGCTGGCCTCGCTTGCCGACTATTCGCCGATTCGCGGCGAGAACAGGCGCATTTTAGCGCTGGGTTTGCCGCAGATCATGGCGACTCAAAGGCCCGGCCTTCGCCGGTTGTGTGCTGACACAGGAGTTACCGATTCAACGCCGGATCAACTGATCAAGCGATTGATTCCGCGGCTTAACGCCAGCGGAAGGCTGGGAGATGCGTCTGCGATTTGGCATTTGCTGCGCAGCTCAGATGAAGGCCATGATGCGTGGATGGAAAAAGCAGGCAAGGCGCATGAAACAACCAAGCACATGCATCGCCAAATCATTGCCCAGGCCCAGGAACAAGTCAACCGGCTCCATTTTAAAGACCAGTATGTATTGGTCGTCAGCCGTACCGGCTGGCATCAGGGATTGATGGGCCCCTTGGCTGCCCAACTTTCGCAGCAATACGGGCGTCCGGCGATTGCCATTGCGATGGATGAAGAAGAAGGCACAGGTTCTGGCCGCTCCATTCCTATGCTGGACCTGCTGGAAGTGTTAAAGGGCTGCCAGGATGTGTTGCTGCGCTTCGGCGGGCATTCTCAGGCATGCGGATTGACGGTCAGCAGCAAGCACCTGGAGGCTTTTCGTTTACTGGTCAATCAGCAGGCCAAAGCGGCGTTTGGGGTTGAAGGGTTGGTGTCAGAGCGGAAGATTGATTTGGAGTTGTCCCTGCAGGAAATTACCCCGCAGTGGGTTGAGGAACTGGAGCGCCTGGCCCCTTTCGGACAGGGAAATCCAAGGCCTTCAGCGCTGTTGCGTGATGTGGCGCTTGAGGTGCAATCGTCACGGATAGCTATCGTGCGCAAGGGCGATGCTGAAGCGGTTGTCCGGGGAACGCTGCCGACGGTATCAGCCGGTGAGCGCTACGATATTGTGGTAAGCCCCTCGATTACGAACCAGCAAGTGCGGCTTGCGCTGATCGACGCGAAGCGTTGTGAGGAGCCCTGACAACGCGGTTTGAGCGGATGCACGTTGTGCAGACTTTTACGTGCTGAACGTTGCCGTTCAAAAGGATAGTTGACGGTTGAAGGTTAGGCAGGAAGCGCCGGGGATTGACACGGACAGTCTTGCGACCGACACCGCCATCCTTCTTAAGCATACCGCGGTAGGTGATCGTCTTTCCGTTAAACGGCTTTTTCCCACAAATGGCACACGTTTTCATTGCGATTCTCCTTAGTGAACTACCTATTATACACAGCTGATGCCCGTCTCACAAGCCTCTAAAACGCTGCCACCGCCTCATGAGCGCACAGTGCGCTACCTAAAAGGGGTAGGCCCTGCCCGGGCAGCGCTTTTGGCGGAACTAGGCATCGAAACAGTTGAAGATGCCTGCCTTTTTACCCCAAGACGGTATGAAGATAGGCGCAAGCTCGTGTCCATTGCCGATGCGCAAGCCGGAGATATGGTTACGGTGCGCGGCAGCGTTATGAGTAAGCATTTGCGCCGTGTCCGCGGCAAACAACCTATCGTCGATATTACCCTAGGCGACTCAACCGGTGTGTTGACGGCGCTCTGGTTTCACCAGCCCTATTTGGCGAAGCAGATTGAACTGGGGCAGGAGCTTTTACTCTACGGAAAAGTTGAGCCAGGCAGCCGCCGGCAGATGATCCATCCGGAATTGGAGCGCGTAGAAGCAGGTGCAGACACAACCCTCGATATGGGGCGCATTGTGCCGGTTTACCCGCTTGTCAGCGGTCTTTCGCAGCGCTGGATGCGCCGGTTTATCTGGGCGATTTTAGAGAATGAATTAGCCGCAGCAGACGATCCACTGCCTTTTTCTTTGCGAAAGATCCGCGGATGGCCGGAATATGACACCGCTATTCGCGACCTGCATTTTCCTCCGTCGCTGGAAGCGTCCCGGCTCGCCCACAATAAGCCGGCGTTTGATGAGTTGCTGGTGTTTTCACCG
>ORMF010701308.1_pt1 | contig 19284 bp, 15 predicted proteins | sample 1779871 | NCBI WGS metagenome assembly ORMF01 (sample SAMEA104232316, study PRJEB22302) | groundwater metagenome | biome: forest; feature: aquifer; material: groundwater | place: USA | collected 2011-08-07 | depth 5.4 m | reverse complement strand
CGGCGAAGTTCATCACCACGTCAACATCTACGTAAACAACGAGGGCATCGAGTCGCTCCAGGGGCTTCAGACGTCGCTGAAGGATGTCGACGAGGTTTCGATCATTCCTGCCCTTGCAGGGGGCGGGCCTGCCCTTGCAGGGGGCGGGCCTGCCCTTGCAGGGGGCGGGCCTGCCCTTGCGGGGGGCGGGCCTGCCCTCTCAGGCGGTGGGCCGGCCCCTGCCTGGGGCTGACTCGCGCACAATGATCCTGACTCCGGAGGAGTACGGGAGGATCCAGGCCCAGGCGCTTGCAGAGTACCCGTCCGAGTGCTGCGGGGTCGTGATGGAGCGGCCGGGCGCGCAGCCCGAGCGCTTGCTCCTGGTGTGCCGCAACATCCAGAACGAGCTGCACGCCAAGGATCCGAAGCGCCACCATCGAGACGCGCGGACGGCCTACTACATCGACCCGCGGGACCTGATCGCCATGGGCCGCCACGAGGCGCAGGGCTTCCGGGTCGAGACGATCTACCACTCGCACATCGACGCCGGCGCATACTTTTCCCCCACCGACAGGGCCAACGCCTTGATCAACGGCGAGCCCGCCTATTCCGACGCGACCTACGTGGTGCTCTCCGTCATGGAGCGCCGCGTGACGGAGATGGGGGTGTTCCGCTGGGACCCGGCGCTCCGCGACTTCGGCGCCGTCGAGTGGAGGAAGCCGGATGACTGATCCCGGAGGCGCGATTCCGCAAAGCTCCGACGGGCTCTTTGAGAGAGCCCAGCGGGTGATCCCCGGCGGCGTCAACAGTCCCGTGCGCGCCTTCCGCGGCGTTGGCGGCAGGCCCTTCTTCGTTGCGCGCGCCGAGGGCTGCCGCATCACGGACGTGGACGGCCGCACCTATATCGATTTCCTGGGCTCGTGGGGTCCGCTGATCCTGGGCCACGCCGCGCCCATGCTGGTCGAGGCCGTGGGCGAGGCGCTCGCCCGCGGGACGAGCTACGGCGCCCCTACGGCGGCAGAGGTGGACATGGCGGAGCTGATCTCGCGCGCGGTGCCCTCCATGGAGATGACGCGCCTCGTCTCCTCCGGCACCGAGGCCGCGATGAGCGCCATCCGTCTGGCACGAGGCGCCACGGGGCGTGACGTCATCGTCAAGTTCGAGGGGTGCTACCACGGCCACGCCGACAGCCTGCTGGTCAAGGCAGGCTCGGGCGGCGCCACCTTCGGCGTGCCGGACAGCCTGGGCGTTCCCGCGGTCCTCGCGTCGCTGACAGTGACCGTGCCGTTCAATGGCCTTCCGGCCGTCGAGCGCGTCATGACGGCGCGGGGGCGGGAAGTGGCCGCCATCATCGTCGAACCCGTCGCCGGCAACATGGGCGTCGTGCCACCGGCGGCCGGTTTCCTCCAGGGGCTGAGAGCCATCTGCGACACGTATGGGGCGCTGCTGATCTTCGATGAGGTGATCACCGGCTTCCGCGTCGCCTACGGCGGTGCCCAGGCGCTGTACGGCGTGCGGCCGGACCTCACCTGCCTCGGCAAGATCATCGGCGGCGGCCTTCCGGTGGGCGCCTACGGCGGCGCGCGGGCGGTCATGGAGCGCGTGGCGCCGCTCGGTGGCGTCTACCAGGCGGGGACACTCTCCGGCAACCCGCTCGCCGTGGCGGCGGGGCTCGCCACGCTGCGGGCGCTCGCGAGCCCCGGGGTCTACGCGCGCCTCGAAGAATCTGGAGCGCGGCTCGAGGCGGGCCTCGTCGACGGGGCGAAGGCCGCCGGCGTGCCGCTCATGGTCAACCGCGTCGGCTCGATGCTCACCGCCTTCTTCACCGCCGCGGCGGTGACCGACTTCGCTTCCGCCAAGCGCTCGGACACGGCGCGCTACGGGCGCTTCTTCCACGCGATGCTCGACGGCGGCGTCTTCCTCGCCGCCTCGCAGTTCGAGGCGGCCTTCGTGTCGCTCGCCCACGGCGCCTCCGACCTCGATGAGGCCGCCGGTGCGGCCCGCCGGGCCTTCGCCAGCGCCCACTGAGCCGGTCGACGTCGGCTAGCTGGGCCCCTTGGCTGGACATCGCTATTGACCTCCATTTTCCTGCGTGATACGGTTCGCAAGGCCGCGAGCCCGGAGCCTCGTCGTTCCGTTTGCCGGCGCAGGGTGGCGAGAAGGGCCCAGATGCGAGGCGGTGCCCCGCAGTTCGAGTTGAGCGGCCGCCGTTGGCCGCGAGACGAGGGCTGAGTAGACCCGCACGCGAGGCGTAGTCTCTCTACGTTGAGCGTGCGGCCGAGGGCGCCCCGACAGTCTTTGCTAAATGACGCAGATGGGCCCTTATCGGCGGCCTGCTAACCTGGATCGCACGTCTTGGGAGCTTTTGTCTTGCCTGCGCGATGCCGCGCGAGGAGCGTACGAGCGTAGATGGTCGGTGAGCTCGCCGTTTCCGTCCCAGCTTCATCCCTCGGAATCCAGGCGCCCCCGTTTCATCACCACGGCAGCCGGTCCCAGCCCAGGGCCGGGGATGCACGGAGAGGTGAATGAGCGGGATCGTTCGCCGGTCATTCTTCAAAATCCTCGCGTCCTCCGGGGCGGCCGTGGCCGTGGGCGGCTGCGGACAGGACGCCGACGAGCTCTTGGGGCGGGTACCGCAGAAGCTGATTCCATACGTAGTCCCGCCGGATGGGATCGTGCCGGGAGTGGCCTCGTACTTTTCCACGGTGTGCCGCGAGTGCCCGGCGGGCTGCGGCCTTGTCGCCAAGAACCGCGACGGGAGGATCATCAAGCTGGAGGGCAATCCCGACCACCCGGTCAACGCGGGCGCCCTCTGCATCCGTGGCCAGGCCGCGCTCCAGGGGCTGTACCACCCGGACCGCCACCGCGGCCCGCTCCAGGCCGGCAAGCCGGTCGGCTGGGATGAGGCCGAGAAGCTGCTCGCAGTCAAGCTGGGCACTCTCGTCAAAGCGCGGCAGGGGAGCCGGATCGCTCTCGTAAGCGGCCTCGAGACGGGAAGCCTCGGACGGCTCATGGACGAATGGACGCGCGCGCTCGGCGCGCGGCCGCGCATCGCATACGAACCGCTCGGCTACGAAGCCCTCCGCGCGGCCAACCGCGCGACCTTCGGCCGCGACGCCATCCCGCACTACGCCATCGAGGACGCGGGCTATTTGCTATCCTTCGGTGCCGACTTCCTCGAGACCTGGCTCAACCCAGTTTCTTACGCCGGTTCATTTGCCAAGATGCACGCGCTCGGCCGTGGGCGGGCTGGTACGTTCGTTGCCGTCGAGCCGCGCCAGTCCATGACGGCCGCCAACGCGGACGAATGGCTGCGCAATGCCCCCGGCACGGAAGGGCTTCTGGCCTTGGCGATCCTCAAGGCGATCGTCGACGAGGGGCTTCAGGCCAAGGAGGCTCCAGCGGGCGCGCTGCGCGCCGCGGTCAAGGGCGTGGATCTCGCGAAGGTAGCCCTAGTCTCGGGCGTCTCCGCCGATGCGATCAAGCGCGTTGCCCACGCTTTCGCGGGGGCCAAGGGCGCTCTGGCGGTGGGCGGCGGCATGGCCGCGGCGGGGCCTCAGGCCACGGAGACTCTCGTGGCGGTCAACCTCCTGAATGTCGCCGTCGGCGCGGTCGGGAAGACCGTGCGCTTCGGCGCCGACTCGCCGCTCGGCAAGGCGAGCCCCTACGCCGATATGCTCACGCTGGCGAAGGCCATGGCCGCGGGCGAGATCGAGGTGCTGATCCTGGTCGACGTCAACCCGGTCTACGGCATGCCGCCCAAGTCGGGCTTCGTCGAGGCGCTCGCGAAAGTCCCGCTGGTGGTGAGCCTGTCCAGCCGGCCCAGCGACAGCACGGCGAAGGCCGGGCTCGTTCTCCCGTCGCTGCACCCGCTCGAGTCCTGGGGCGACTATGCGGCGCGGGACGGCGTCATTGGGCTCATGCAGCCGACGATGGGGCCCGTGGTGATCGACGGCAAGCCGGTCGAGGGGAAGGCGACGGGTGACATCCTGCTGTCCGTCGGCCGCCAGGCGCTCGGGACTGAAGAAGGCAAGGGCCCGCTCAAGTGGGCGAGCTTCGAGGCCTACGTCAAGGAGCAGTGGCAGGGGCTCCAGCGGGAGTACGGGGCGGGCAATCCCTTCGCCGATTTCTGGGAAGACTCACTGAGACGGGGCGGCGCCTGGCGCACTCAGGCCCCCGCGCCTACAACGTCGAAGATCGACACGAGCGGTGTGAGCGCAGAGCCCGCGAAGCTCGAGGGCGCCGGCACCCACGCGCTCATCGTCTATCCCTCGTCGCGCTTCTACGACGGCCGCGGCGCCGACCAGCCCTGGCTCCAGGAAGCGCCCGACACCATGACGCAGATCGCCTGGGACGGATGGGTCGAGGTGCCGGTCGAGGCCGCGACCAAGCTCGCGCTCGAACGCGGAGACATGGTCAAGCTGACCTCACCCCACGGCAGCATCGAGCTTCCCGCCTGGCCGTCCAAGACGCTGCACCCGGCGGCCGTGGCCGTGGCCATGGGGCAGGGGCACGAATTCCCGGGCGCCTTTGCTCGAGGCGGCCGGCTTCGAAGCATCGTTTCCAACGACGTGGTTCTCAACACGGGTGCCAATCCCATGCACCTTCTCGGCCCCGCGCCCGAGACCGCCTCGGGCGGGCTGCCGCACCTGGCCGTGAAGGTCTCCCTCGCCAAGACCGGGGCGCGGAGACCGCTCGCGATCCCACAGGCCACCTTCGACGACGACAACCGTGAGATCGTCGAGGTCGTGGGGCTGGCCGCGGCGCGCGAGATGGAGCTGCGCGGCAAGACCCCGGAGGGCGCGAGCCACCCGAGCATGTATCCGGCCGTCAAGTACCCCGAGTACCGGTGGGGCATGGCGGTGGACTCGGACGCGTGCACCGGCTGCCAGGCCTGTGTCGTCGCCTGCTCGGCCGAGAACAACGTACCGGTCGTCGGCAAGGCCCAGGTCGCGTACGGCCGCGCCCAGCAGTGGATCCGCCTCGAGCGCTGGGAGCACGGCCCGGCGGGCAAAGCCGTCAACGTCTTCCAGCCCATGTTCTGCCAGCACTGCGAGATCGCGCCGTGCGAGCCGGTCTGCCCGGTCTACGCCGCGTACCACACCAAGGAAGGCCTCAACGCGCAGGTCTACAACCGCTGCGTCGGCACGCGCTACTGCGGCAACAACTGCCCGTACCACGTCCGGCGCTTCAACTGGTTCAATTACACGTGGACGGCGCCGCTCGACCTTCAGCTGAATCCCGACGTGACCGTGCGCCAGCTGGGTGTCATGGAGAAATGCACCATGTGCCTGCAGCGCATCGAGAAGGGCAAGGACGACGCCCGCGATGACGGCCGCGCCGTCAAGGACGGCGACGTCCAGACGGCCTGCCAGCAGACCTGCCCGACCCAGGCCATCACCTTCGGCAACCTCAAGGAGGCCGCAGCTAGGGTGTCGAAGCTCTCCGTGAGCCCGCGAGGCTACCACGTGCTCCGCGAGCTCGGCACGCGGCCGGCCGTCACCTACCTCGCGAAGGTGGTCCGCGGCGCGGTCCCCGGCCACGGGGACGCGAAGGAGCACAAGGCATGAGCATGGCGACCCCGCCGGGCCAGCCGACCTGGGCGGACGTCAACCGCGATGTCATCCGGACCGTGGGCATGCCGGGCAACACCTACTTCGCCTGGATGTGCCTCGTCGGGCTGACGCTCGGCGCGGGTGTCGTCGCGTGGAGCTGGCAGATCTGGTCGGGCATGGGCGCGACCGGCAAGCGGACGCCGCAGATGTGGGCGATGTACATCACGACGTTCGTGTTCTGGATCGGCATCGGGCACGCGGGCACGCTGATCTCGGCGGTGCTGTACCTGTTCCGGGCCAAGTGGCGGACGTCCATCTACCGCGGCGCGGAGGCGATGACGGTCTTCGCCGTCATGACGGCGGGCCTCTTCCCGCTAATCCACGCCGGCCGCATGTGGTTCGCCTACTGGCTGATGCCGTACCCGAACCAGCGCTACCTCTGGCCGAACTTCAAGTCCCCGCTCGTCTGGGACGTCTTCGCCATCTCGACCTACCTGACGATCAGCGTGGTCTTCTTCATCGTCGGGCTGGTGCCGGACATCGCGGCGCTCCGCGACAGCGCGACGGGCTTCAAGAAGAAGGTCTACACGGTGATGGCGCTCGGCTGGGAAGGTTCGGACTCGCAGTGGCGCCACTACCGGCGCGGCTACGGCCTCTTCGCCGCCCTGGCGACGCCGTTGGTGCTCTCGGTGCACAGCGTCGTGTCCTTCGACTTTGCTATGGCGCTCGTGCCCGGGTGGCACTCGACGCTCTTCGCGCCCTTCTTCGTGGACGGCGCCATCTTCTCCGGCTTCGCCATGGTGCTGGTGCTGATCCTGCCCATGCGCTACGTGTTCAACTGGTACGGCTACATCACGGACAAGCACCTCGACGCAATGGCCAAGCTGATCCTGGTCACGAGCCTGGTCCTGACCTACTTCTACGCGTGCGAGGCCTTCACGTCCTGGTACAGCGCCGACCACTACGAGCGGGCTTCGCTCTTCGACCGGGCGACCAAGCAGTACGCCTGGGCCTTCTGGCTGCAGTACTTCTGCAACAGCCTGGCGCCGCTCGTCTTCTTCTGGAAGAAGCCGCGCATCAACACGACGTGGCTCTACGTCATCTCCATCCTGGTGCTGATCGGCATGTGGTTCGAGCGCTTCAACATCATCGTCCTCGGCCTGGGTTTCGATTTCTACCCGTACACGTGGGGCACGTACGTCCCGACCGTGACGGACTCGACCATCATCGTCGGCTCCTTCGCGTGGTTCTTCCTGCTGTTCCTGGGTTTTATCCGGGTGATGCCGTCCCTGTCCATCGTGGAGGTCAAGGAAACGCTGCCGCACCCGTTCAAGCACGCCCACGAAGGGCATCACTAGCATGGCCACGACCAACGTGCTGGGAGTCTTCGCCCACGTGGACACGACACTGGACGCCATCCGGAAGCTCCGCGACAAGGGCTTCTCGGAGCTGACCGTCTACACGCCGGTGCCGGTCGAGGAGATCGAGGAGGAGATGGAGAAGGTCCGGCCGCTCAGCAAAGTGCGGCTTTTCACGCTGATCGGGGGCCTGACGGGGACGGCGACGGGCTTCTTCCTGACCATCTGGTCATCGCTCAAGTGGGAGCTGGTCACGGGGGGCAAAGCGCCGGTGTCCTTCCCGCCGTTCGTCATCATCGCCTTCGAGATGACGATCCTCTTCGGAGGTCTCGCGACCCTGGTCGCCGTTCTCCTGCTGGGCAGGCTGCCGCGGCTCAAGCCGTCGGCGACCTACGACCCGCGCTTCACCGTGGACCGCTTCGGGGTGGCCGTCGCCTGTCCGGCAGAGACGGCCGACCAGGTCCGCTCCCTCCTGACCGCCGCGGGCGCGGAGGAGGTGCGGCGATGATGAAGTACGTCTTCGTCCTCGTGCTCCTGGTGGTGGGCGCGCTCGCGGGGGTGCAGGGCGTGGCCCTCCTCTACCAGTGGAACCACGACATGATCCAGACCCAGCGCGTGATGCCCGGCGAGATGAACTTCGCGATGGCGCCCGGCAGTCTCCCGCGGACCGGCGGCCAGCTCTACTACCCGAAGGAGCAGCGCGACGCCGCGGCGCTGCGGAAGAACCCGGTCCCGGCCACCGCCGAGTCCATCAAGAAGGGCGGCGATCTCTACGTCGTCTACTGCACGCCGTGCCACGGTCCCTCGGGCAAGGGCGACGGCCTCGTGGCGGCGAAGTTCGTGACTCCCGCGGATCTCGCCAACCCCGCCCTCCAGAAGGCGCGTACCGACGGCTACTGGCAGAGCTACCTCTCGGTCGGCGGCGCCGTCATGCCGTCCTACGGCGAGTCGCTGTCCGCCGAGGAGCGGTGGCACGTGATCAACTACCTCAGGACCCTGGCCGCGAAATGAGCGCCGCTGCCATGGGCGCGCGAAGTGGGGACGTGCAGGGCAGGGGAGAGTACGCGGGGCTCCTCTGGGCGCTGGCCGCGGCCGGCGCCGCCGCCTTCCTCTGGGGCATCCTCGGCTCCGACCCGCGAGCGACGTGGGGCATCTATCTCGTCAACCTGCTCTTCTGGTCGAGCTTCGCCATCACGGGCCCGGCGCTGGCCGGAATGATGCAGATGACCGAGGCGAGGTGGTCGCCGTCCGTCAAGCGCTTGGCCCTCACGACGGCAGGCTTCCTGCCGGTGTCCTTCGTCGGGTTCGTCATTCTCTTCTTCGGGCGGTCGGCGCTCTACTCATGGGTCGGCCATCCGATCGAGAAGAAAGCCGCCTGGCTCAACGTGCCGTTCATGTCGCTGCGGATCGCGGTGGGGAGTCTCGCGCTCTACTGGGTGGCGCTGACCTTCGCCAAGGCGGTGTTCGCCCAGGACGCGCCGGGAGCGGACTCTCCCGAGGCGCACGCGCGCCGCAACAGGCTCGCGACAGTGCTTCTCATGCTCTTCGTGGTGATCCTGTCGCTCTGGGGCTTCGACCTGATGATGTCGCTCGACCCCGCCTGGTACAGCGGCCTCTTCGGCGGCTACTACGTGGTCACCTCGCTCTACACGGGTTTCGGGCTGGTCACCTTTCTGACGATCCGGGCCAACGCCCGGGGGGTGATTCACGTCACGCCGTCGGTGATCCAGGACATGGCCAAGCTGACGTTTGCCATGTGCGTCATGTGGATGTACTTCTTCTTCTCCCAGTACCTCGTGATCTGGTACGGCAACGTGCCCGTCGAGACGCGCTTCTTCCTCAACCGGTTTTTCAACCCGCCGTGGGGGCACATCGCCTGGGCCATCTTCATCGTGGGCTGGCTCGTCCCCTTCGCGTACCTGCTGAAGCGGCTGACGGGGCGCCCGCCGACGCGCCACAAGGTTTTCACGGTCATCCTCTTCATGGGTTGGATCGCCATCTTCGCCGAGCGCATCCTGATCATCTTCCCCTCGCTCGACAAGAACATCGCCTTCCCGCTGGGGCCCACCGCGGTCCTGATCACCGCCGGGTTTTTCGCGCTCTTCACGCTGAGCCGCCGGCAGTTCATCGCGAAGTACCAGCCGGTCCTTCGCCAGCCCAAGTAGACGCTCCTGCGGGCTCCGGCCCGCCCGGCGTGACCCGAGCGAGACCCGCGGTACAATACCCGCGTGATCCAGGTCCCCGCGTGATCCCTGTAGAAGAAGCCCTCGAGCGTGTTCTGGCCCGCGTGGGCATGCTCGGCGACGAGCAGGTGCCGCTGACGCGCGCGCTGCGCCGCGTCCTTGCCGAGAGCGTCGTCTCGATCCTCGACGTCCCGCCCTGGCCCAATTCCTCGATGGACGGCTATGCGCTTCAGAGCGCCGACACGCGGGGCGCCTCGGCGACCGCGCCGGTCCGACTGTCCGTCTCGGGACGGGTCGCTGCGGGGCATGTCGCCGACCGCGCGCTCGGGGCGGGTGAGGCCTTCCGGATCTTCACGGGCGGGCCGGTGCCCGAAGGCGCGGACAGCGTCGTTCCCCAGGAAGACGTGAGCAAGGACGGTGGAGCGATCGTCGTGTCGCGCCCGGTCACGACGGGCGACTTCATCCGCCCCCAGGGCGAGGATATGCGGGCAGGCGAGGGTGTCCTCGAGCGCGGGCGGCTGCTGGGTCCCGCCGAAATGGGTCTCTTGGCGTCGCTCGGCCGCTCGCAGGTGCGCGTGCTCCGGCGGCCGCGAGTCGGCGTCCTGTCCACGGGCGACGAGATCGTGGACCTTGGCGGGCACCCAGGACCGGGGCAGATCTTGAACTCGAATACGTATTCGCTGATGGCGCAGATCGACGAGGCGGGCGGTGAGCCCATCTCACTGGGAGTGGCCGCTGACCGGCTTGGAGACATCGAGGCGCGCCTCCGGTGGGGCCTCGACTGCGATCTCGTGATTTCCTCGGCGGGCGTCTCGGTCGGCGAGCACGATTTCGTGAAGGCCGCGCTCGAGCGTCTCGGCGCGGAGCAGCACCTCTGGCTCGTGGACATGCGGCCCGGCAAGCCCATCGCCTTCGCGACCATCCCATCCGCGGGCAATCGCGCGCTGCCCGTCTTCGCGCTGCCGGGCAACCCGGTCTCGGCCATGGTCACCTTCGAGCTCTTCGTGCGCCCCGCCCTCCTGAGGCTCGGCGGTCACGCGCGGCTCCAGCGACCCATCGTCCGGGCGCGCGCGGAGGCGCCCATCACCAACCCGGGACGGCGCCGCGGCTACCTTCGCGTGACGCTGTCCGTTGGGGAGGACAGCGGCTATCGCGCGCGGCTGACGGGCGACCAGAGCTCGGGGATCTTGCGCTCCATGGTCGCCGCCGATGGTCTGGCTGTCGTGCCGGGCGACACGACAGTCGAGGCGGGCGGAAGCGTCCCGGTCATTCTGCTTCGCGAGGTCCGCTAATACCGATCAGCGCGTCGTGCCGTAGAGAGCCCGAAGGGTCAGCCAGCCTCCGACGAGCATGGAGGCGAGGGTGACGAGGCTTCCGAGCGCGAGCGTGGATCCGTTCGTCAGCCCCTGGGTGATGTTGCATCCCTCGGCGAGAATCGACGAGCCCCCCATGAGCAGCCCGCCGGAGAAGATCTTCACGACGGACCACCCGGGCGGCAGCTTCCAGCGGAAATCGCCCGACGGCCACGCGGCAGCGTATGCGCCGACCGGCACGCCCACCAGCATGACCATGCTCCAGTTGACGCGGTTCGGGAACCCAACCAACGGGTAAGTCAGGAGCTCGCCGGTGTTGACGGCAAAGGTCAGCCCGACGGGCCGCTCGCCAGCGGTCGATGCCCACCAGCCGGCGGCGATGAGGACGCCGGCCGCCGCGCCGGTGACGTGCCAGGGCCACTTGCCGTGCTGCGACTGCCCGGTCGCGCGAGCGAGCCAGATGCCGCCCACGATCCAGAGCGCGGCGATCACGAGCCACGGGGAGACGCCGAGAGCCGTCGCGAGAGTGGGCGGCGCGCCACCGATCGTGATCGTGGGGACCTGGAGGGCGGCGCGCAGGGGGGAGAGCGACCCCAACCTCACCGTCGTGGCGCCCATCGCGAAGCCCAGCAGGATGACCCACGCGCCGACCGCGCCCTCGCCCACGCGGTACCATGTGCTGCCCGAGCAGCCGCCGGCCAGCACCATGCCCACCCCGAAGACGAGCCCGCCGATGCAGTTCGACATCCAGTGGAACGGCCTGATGGGGAACTCGACGAGCCCGGCGGCGGAGAGCGCCTGCACGGAGGCCATGGCGACGAGGAGGGCGAGCACGTACGCGCGCGCGATGGCCGCGTCGCCCATGAGGAAGAGGTTGGCCAGCGCCCGCATGAGACAGAAGCCGCCGCGCTGGATGACGTAGCCGAACGCCGCGCCTGCGACCACGGCCGAGACGTAGAAGGGCCAGGCGGCGTCGCCCATGTGCGCATGCTAGCGAAAAGGTCCCGGCGAGTCAAAGATGCCAGGCGTGCGGGCCGCGGGTTTGACTTGGCGTGAAGGCCGGTGCTACGGTGTCCGTGATGCTCTCACTCCCCGTCCGCGCGCTGCTCTGCGGCGTGGCCGCGGCAGCACTTGTCGTCGGCTGCACGAGCGGCCGCGGCGCTCAGACACCTCAGGCCGCGCCGCCGGCCATGGTCACGCTGGCCGACATGAAGAACGCGCAAGACGCGCAGGCGCAGGAGATCTCGCGCCTTGCGGGCGACGTCAAGGCAATGGACGCGCAGCAGGCATTCCTCGTGGCCGAGATCAAGAATCTCAGCGAGCAGAACGCGAAGCTCCAGGCGTCGCTGAGCGAAGCCGAGGGCGCGGCGCGCTCTCTGCGCGCGACGCTCGTATCGCCGGAGTCGCGCCCCGCTTCTCCTTTCGTGCCGCCTCCGGCGCCGGCCCTCGCGCCCGAACCGATTCCCGCTCCAGCGCCGAGTCCCGCCGCGCCGGCCGCGCCTCCATCGCGCAATGCCGAGCCGGACCGGATTTTCGCCGCCGCGCTCGCCAAGTTCCGCGCCGGAGACGACGGGCAGGCGGCGCTCGAGTTCACTGAGTTCGTCGCCCAGTTCCCGAGTCACCCGCTGGCGGCGGCGGCGCAGAACCACATCGGCGAGGCGTACTACCGCCAGCGCGATTACCGGCAGGCGATTGGCGAGTTCCAGAAGACGGTGGACGGCTACGCGGAGGCCGCCGAGGTCTCCGAGGCCCTGCTGAAGATCGGCCTCTGCCAGCGCGCGCTGGGGGACGTTGCGCGCGCGAAGGCTTCCTGGGAGCAGGTGGTCAAGCAGTTTCCGAAGAGCGACGCGGCCCGGCAGGCCCGCACGCTCCTGGCTTCGCGGCCCGCCACCCGGCAGTAGGGGGTTTGCGGGGGCGGGCATGGTGGTCTGCTATACTGATTTTCATTCCGTCGAGCCGACGGACCAAGCCATGAACACCACGCGCGAACGTATCCGGACGGAGACAGGCCGCGCCCTGAGGCAAATCGAGCTCGGCGACACGGCGTACCCCGCCAACCTGCGCGAGATCCAGGCGCCGCCCGCGCGGCTGTACGTGCGCGGCGCGCTCGCGGAGGACGACGCCCTCGCGATCGCCATCGTCGGCTCGCGGGCGGCAACGCCCTACGGCTTGGCCGTGGCGGAGCGACTCGCGGCTGATCTCGCAGCCCGCGGCGTCACGGTGGTGAGCGGACTCGCTCGCGGTATCGACAGCGCCGCCCACCGCGGGGCACTCCGGGCCGGTGGCCGGACGATCGCGGTGCTCGGCTCGGGAGTGGACGTGATCTACCCGCCCGAGAACCGCGCGCTCGCGGGAGAGATCGAGGCGCGGGGTGCGCTCGTGTCGCAGTTCGAGCCCGGGACGCGGCCCCTGGCAGGGTATTTCCCGGCTCGCAACCGTGTCATCGCGGGCCTGTCGCTGGGCGTGGTCGTTGTCGAGGCCGCTTCGAGGAGCGGCGCGTTGATCACGGCGGGGCTGGCGGGCGAGCTTGGCCGCGAGGTCATGGCTGTGCCCGGGCCGCTGACAAGCCTGCGGAGCGTGGGCGCGCACCGGCTGATCCAGGACGGTGCCGCGCTGATACAGGGCTGGGAGGACGTCGTAGGACAGCTGCCCCTGTGGTGGCGCGATCGGGTCCGCGTGCTGCCGCTCACGCGCGGCGATGTGCACGGGGAACCTCCGCCCGAGGACAACGCGGAAGCGGGTCTACTCCTCCGGCTCATCGGCGAAGAGCCGGTAGGCATCGACAGTATCATCGAGAGGAGCGGGATGGCGGTGGGCCGGGCTTCGGCCCAGCTCGTCACGCTCGAGGTGGAGGGGCGCATCCGGCAGCTCGACGGCAAGCGCTTCGTACAGGTGAGGCTCGACAGGTGAGGCCCCAATGAAGGCCAAGGTCGCCCAAAAGAAGTCTCCGATGGAGGCGAAGTCGTCCGCGCCCCCGAAGTCGTCCGCGCCCCCGAAGTCGTCCGCGCCGGGGAAGCCGTCCGCGTCGGCAAAGTCGCTGGTGGTGGTGGAATCGCCCACCAAGGTCAAGACGATCCAGAAGTACCTGGATTCGAGCTTCATCGTCAGGGCCTCGATGGGGCACGTCCGCGACCTGCCCAAGAGCAAGCTTGGGGTGGACGAGAAGAAGGGCTTTAAGCCCGACTACCGCGTGTTGCCCGCGAAGAAGAAGGTGCTCGACGAGCTCAAGAAGGCAGCCGAGAAGGTCGGCGCCCTCTATATCGCGACGGACCCCGACCGCGAGGGCGAGGCGATCGGCTGGCACCTTGCCCAGGAGCTGGGTGTACCCAAAGCCAAGACGTACCGGATCATGTTCAACGAGATCACGGAGCGGGCTGTCAAGGCGGCCTTCCAGCACCCCGGCAAGATCGACACGAACAAGGTGGACGCGCAGCAGGCCCGGCGCATCCTGGACCGGCTGGTAGGCTACAAGCTGTCCCCGTTGCTCTGGCAGAAGATCCGGCGGGGACTCTCGGCCGGGCGCGTCCAGTCCGTCGCGGTGCGGCTCATCACCGAGCGCGAGCGTGAGGTCCTGGCCTTCGTCCCGACCGAGTACTGGTCGCTGCACGCGCGGCTCAAGGGCAAGAACCCGCCGGAGTTCATCGCCACCCTGCGCGAGGTCAAGGGCGAGAAGGCCGCGCTGGCGACCGAGGCCGCCACCATGGCGGTGATGACGTCGCTGCACGGTGCGACCTGGCAGGTCAAGAGCGTCACGCGCGGCGAGCGCCGGCGCAATCCCTCTGCGCCGTTCATCACCTCCACGCTCCAGCAGGAGGCGAGCCGCAAGCTCCACTTCACGGCCAAGAAGACCATGATGCTGGCGCAGCAGCTCTACGAGGGAATCGAGCTGGGTAGCGAGGGCGCGGTCGGCCTCATCACCTACATGCGCACCGACGCCGTGCGTGTCGCGGGCGAGGCCCAGGACGAGGCGCGGAGCTGGATCACCGGACGGCTCGGCCGGGAGTATCTCCCCGATGTCCCGCCGTTCTACAAGGCCAAGAAGAGCGCCCAGGAAGCCCACGAGGCCGTGCGGCCGAGCTCGGTCGCGCGGGAGCCCAAGGTGGTGGCGCGCTTTCTCTCCAAGGACCAGCTGGCGCTCTACCGCCTGATCTGGGAGCGCTTCCTGGCGAGCCAGATGCTGCCGGCCGTCTACGACACTGTGGCGGCGGACATCGAGGCCGGAAAGTGCCTCTTCCGGGCTCAGGGCTCGACCCTCAGGTTCGCGGGCTTCATGGCGGTCTACGTCGAATCACGGGAAGAGTCGGAGGCGGCGCCCGAGGAAGAGCAGGAGGCCGTGGTGCCCCCGCTCACCCAGGGCGAGATCCTCAAGCTCCTGGCGCTCGACCCCAAGCAGCACTTTACCCAGCCGCTGCCGCGCTACACCGAGGCATCGCTGGTCAAGACGCTCGAGGAGCGGGGGATCGGTCGGCCGTCCACGTACGCCCAGATCCTCTCGACCATCCAGGACCGCGAGTACGTGCGGCGGGAGAAAGGCACGCTGTTCCCGACCGAGCTGGGGATGCTCGTGACGGACCGGCTGGTGCCGTTCTTCCCGGAGATCATGGACATCGACTTCACCGCCCAGCTCGAGGAGTCGCTCGACAAGGTCGAGGAGGGCGACGCCGACTGGGTGGCGCTGGTCGGGAAGTTCAACAAGCAGTTCGACAAGGACATCCGCAAGGCGAAGTCGGGCATGCCGGACAACAAGGTCGGGGAGGACACGGGAGAGAAGTGCCCCGACTGCGGCAAGCCCGTCCTCGAGAAGTGGGGACGGTTCGGCAAGTTCCTGGCCTGCTCCGGCTACCCGGACTGCAAGTACACCAAGGACCTCAGCGGCCGCGAGAAGCCCGCCGACGAGATGACCGACGAGGCCTGCCCGACGTGCGGCAAGCCCATGGTCATCAAGCACGGCCGCTTCGGGAAGTTCATCGCCTGCTCGGGCTACCCCGAGTGCAAGACGACCAAGCCCGTGACCCTCGGGATCGCCTGCTCCGAGGCCGGCTGCGGCGGCCAGCTCGTCGAGCGCCGGAGCAAGCGGGGCAAGACCTTCTACGCGTGCAGCAAGTACCCCGACTGCAAGTTCGTCGCCTGGGCGCGCCCCATCGCAGAGCCGTGCCCGAGGTGCGGCGCGACTTTCCTGACAGAGCGGATCGCCAAGGGCGGCAAGCGAAACCGCGCCTGCATCCGCGGCGAGTGCGGCTACAAGGAAGAGGTCGCCCCTTCGGTGGCGTGAGCCTGCGGCCATGAAGGATTCGGCGGCCGAGTTTCTCCGCTACCTCGATCTCCAGCGCGGTGCGTCCAGGCACACGCTCAGAGGCTACGCGACCGACCTCGCCGAGTTCCGCGCGTTTCTCTCCCGCGAGGGCATCGGCGACCCTGCTGACGCCGATCCACGGGCGATTAGGGCCTGGCTCGTCCAGCTGCACGACAGGAAGCTCGCCAAGAGCTCGATCGCGCGCAAGCTCGCCACGGTGAGGAGCTGCTTCAGGTACCTTGCCCGGCTCGGCGTGGTCGAATTCAACCCCGCCCGCCAAGTCAAGAGCCCCAGGCTGCCCAAGCGGCTGCCCTCGTTCCTGCCCAAGGACGAGTCGAAAGAGCTGCTGGACGCCGAGGCAGAGCAGTCGGAGGCGGGGCTGCGGGACCACGCGCTGCTCGAGCTCCTCTACGCCACGGGTCTCCGCGTCGCCGAGTGCTGCAGCCTCGACCTCGACGACGTCGATCGGCGCCGTGGCGCGGTGCGGGTCATGGGCAAGGGCGGCAAGGAGCGCGTGGTGCCCGCCGGGGACGCGGCGCTCGGGGCGCTCGCCGCATGGCTTTCGATGCGCGGCGAGGAGAGGGGCGCGCTCTTCACCAATTCGCGCGGCGGGCGGCTCGGGACGCGGAGCGTGCACCGGATCGTCAAGCGGCGGGCGCGGGCTGCCGGCATCGACAGGCGCGTGACGCCTCATACGCTCCGCCACACCTTCGCCACGCACATGCTCGGCGAGGGCGCCGACCTGCGCCTCATCCAGGAGATCCTCGGCCACAGCCGCCTCACCACCACGCAGCGCTACACCCACGTGAGCCCCGAGCACCTGATGAAGGTGTACGACTCGGCCCATCCGCGCGCGTGATGCTGTGACGATGGTGAGCGACTCCTTTCATTCAACGACTGTCGCCTGCGTCCGCCACAAGGGGCGCGTGGCTCTTGCCGGCGACGGGCAGGTTTCGATTGGTCAGACGATCGTCAAGGCCGGGGCGCGTAAGGTGCGCAAGGTCTACCACGGGCACGTCCTGGCCGGCTTCGCGGGCGCGGCGGCCGACGCCTTCACGCTCTTCGCCAAGTTCGAGGCGAAGCTCGAGGAGCACCGCGGCAACCTGTCCCGCGCCGCCGTCGAGCTGGCGAAGGACTGGCGGATGGACCGCGTGCTGCGCCGCCTTGAGGCGCTCCTGGCGGTAGCGGACGCGGAGGTCTCCTTCATCGTGTCCGGCACGGGCGACGTGATCGAGCCCGACGACGGGCTGATCGGCATCGGCTCGGGCGGTCCGTACGCGCTGGCGGCGGCGCGGGCCCTGTGCGCCCATTCCAGCCTTCCGGCCGAGCAGATCGCCGAGCAGGCGCTCCGGATCGCGGCGGGCATCTGCGTCTATACCAACGACCACATCACGGTAGAGACCCTGGACCCATGAGCCTGGCGACCCCGCTGACGCCGACCGAGATCGTCACCGAGCTCGACCGCTACATCGTGGGTCAGCACGCGGCCAAGAAGGCGGTCGCCATCGCGCTGCGCAACCGCTGGCGGCGTCAGAACCTGCCGGCCGAGCTCCGCGACGAGGTCGCGCCGAAGAACATCATCATGATCGGGCCGACCGGGGTCGGGAAGACCGAGATCGCGCGCAGGCTGGCGAAGCTCTCGCAGGCGCCGTTCATCAAGGTCGAGGCCTCGAAGTACACGGAGGTCGGCTACGTCGGGCGGGACGTCGAGTCCATGATCAGGGACCTGACGGAGCTCTCGGTCACGATGGTCAAGGCCGAGATGGCGGCCGCGGTGCGCGAGCGGGCCGAGGCCCTGGCGGAGGAGCGGGTGCTCGACCTCCTGCTGCCCCGCCGCGCGGGGGAGGCGTTCTCGAGCGGGACGCTCGAGGAAGTCTCGCCCGACGCGTCGAGGGACGCGACCCGCGACAAGCTCCGGGCCCAGCTGAGGGCGGGCAAGCTGGACGAGCGCATGCTCGAGCTGGACGTCCAGGCCCAGGCCGGACCCATGTTCGAGATCTTCTCGGGCCAGGGCATGGAAGAGGTCGGCATGAACATCAAGGACATGCTGGCCAATCTCATGCCCGGCAAGACCCGCCGCCGCCGGCTCAAGGTGGGCGAGGCGAGGCGGCTCCTGGCCCAGGAGGAGGCCCAGAAGCTGGTGGACGTGGACGAGGCGGTCAGCCAGGCCATCCGCCGGGTGGAGGATTCAGGGATCGTCTTCCTCGACGAGCTCGATAAGATCGCCGGGCGGGAGGGCTCTCACGGGTCCGACGTCTCCCGGGAGGGGGTTCAGCGCGACCTCCTGCCCATCGTCGAGGGCTCGACGGTGACGACGAAGTACGGCATGGTCCGGACAGACCACATCCTGTTCATCGCCGCCGGGGCCTTCCACGTGTCGAAGCCCTCGGACCTGATCCCGGAGCTGCAGGGCCGCTTCCCCATCCGGGTCGAGCTCGAGCCCTTGACGCGGGAGGATTTTGTCCGCATTCTGAGCGAACCGCAGAATGCCCTCATCCGCCAGTACGTGGAGCTGCTGAAGACCGAGGGCGTGACGCTCGCGTTCGCGCCGGATGCCGTCGAGGAGGTGGCCGGGATCGCCTCCACGGTCAACCAGCGCGCCGAGAACATCGGGGCACGGAGGCTCTACACGGTCATGGAGAAGCTGCTCGAGGAGGTGTCCTTCGCCGCCCCCGAGATGCGCGGCCAGGAGGTCAAGATCGACGCGCACTACGTGCGCGCCCACCTGGCCGCCGTCCTCGAGGACGAGGACCTCTCCCGGTACATCCTCTAGCGCCATGGCGAAGAACTCGGAGGTGCGGAGCGACCGGGTGGAGGTGGACACGCAGGCGATGGTCCAGCGGGCGGAGGTGCTACTCGAGGCGCTGCCGTACATCCGTGCCTTCCAGGGTAAGACCCTCGTCATCAAGTACGGTGGGGCGGCCATGGAGCAGGCCGACCTCAAGGAGCAGTTCGCCAAGGACGTGCTTTTGTTGAAGCTGGTCGGCATGCGCCCCGTCATCGTCCATGGCGGCGGCCCCCAGATCGGCGCCCTCATGAAGCGGCTGGGTAAGGAGCCGCGTTTCGTGGGCGGGATGCGGGTGACGGACGCCGAGACCATGGAGATCGTGGAGATGGTGCTGGTCGGCAAGATCAACAAGGAGATCGTCGGCCTGATCAACCTCCACGGCGGCCGGGCGGTGGGGCTCAGCGGCAAGGACGGCTCGCTGATCCGCGCGCGCAAGCGGCTGCACCGGCAGGCCGACGGGAGCATGGTCGACATCGGGTTCGTCGGCGAGGTGGAGGCGGTCAACCCCGAGCCCATCCGGGTGCTCGAGGACGGCGGGTTCATCCCCGTGATCGCTCCCGTGGGCGTGGGCGTGACGGGCGAGACGTACAACATCAACGCCGACCTCGTGGCGGGCGACGTGGCGGCGGCGCTGTTCGCCGAGAAACTGATCCACCTCACGGACGTGCAGGGCATCAAGAGCGGCGACGGCAAGCACATCTCGACCTTGACCAAGCGGGAGGCGGAGCGCCTGATCAAGAGCAACGTGATCGACGGCGGGATGCTGCCGAAGGTCGAGTCGGCGCTGCGGGCGCTGGTGGGCGGGGCGCAGAAGG
>ORMF012281277.1_pt1 | contig 19292 bp, 14 predicted proteins | sample 1779871 | NCBI WGS metagenome assembly ORMF01 (sample SAMEA104232316, study PRJEB22302) | groundwater metagenome | biome: forest; feature: aquifer; material: groundwater | place: USA | collected 2011-08-07 | depth 5.4 m | reverse complement strand
CGGCTCGAAGCGGACGGCCGTGCCGGCGGCGATGTTCAGCCGCATGCCGTACGCCTTCGCGCGATCGAAGGCCAGCCAGCGATTCACCTCGAAGAAATGACAATGCGACCCGACCTGGATCGGCCGATCGCCGCGATTGGTGACTTCGACCCGCGCGGTTGCCCGTCCGGCGTTGATGTCGATGCCACCGTCAGCAAGAAGAAATTCGCCGGGGATCATATCAGCCGTCTCACCTCACCGAATCGGCTGATGAATCGTGACCAGCTTCGTCCCGTCTGGGAAGGTACCCTCAACCTGAATCTCGGCAACCATCTCCGGCACGCCTTCCATGACCGCGTCGGCGGTCAGCACCGTCGCGCCCAGGCTCATGATCTCCGCCACGGATCGGCCATCGCGAATCATCTCGAGAATCTCCGACGCGATCAGTGCAACCGCTTCAGGATGGTTCAGCTTCAAGCCACGCGCGCGCCGCTTCCGCGCGAGCTCTCCCGCCGAGAAGATGAGCAGCTTGTCCATTTCGCGCGGTGTGAGGTGCACGTCGGTGTGTTATGCCTCACCTGTGAGGAGAAGTAAAGGTCAGGACTGTCTACGAACTTGTATCGCTCCACTTGAAATACGACTCTTTTGTATCGGCATCGAGATCGCCTTCCTGGCGCCCAGATGCGTGATTTGCCCGTGAATGTGGCGGAAATCCGAAGCCGCCCCCCCGACGGCTGGTCTGTCCGACATGGATCTGGTCTTGCTATGGGTGTGACTGCGTCCCACACTCGTTTCAACAAGGAGAAGTCAGATGGACGTCATGGCCGTTGCGCGGAGAGTTCTGGCGGAGTTCGAGGAGATGCCCGGATTGGCGCTCACACCGCGTCAGGCTTCCCGGCTCTTTGGTTTGACCGACGACGCGTGTCGAATCGTACTCGATGTACTGGTCGACTCGGCCTACCTGCGGCAGACGGGAAGCGGCAAGGTGGCGCTGGGCAACCGCGTCGCCGCATGACCACCACGTCCAACGCCCGACCTGAAGGTCGGGCCTACGACGGCGCGGCCACGCACAACGACAGGCGCCGGCCACGGACGACGACAGGCGCGGCCACGCACAACGACAGGCGCGGCCACGCACGACCTTCGGCGACACCTCACTCGTCGGCCCGCCCTTCAGGTCGGGCCCACCACAGGCGCGGCCACGCACGACCTTCCGCGAAACCTGACTCGTAGGCCCGACCTTCAGGTCGGGCGCCTTCAGCTCTGGCGCTTCGGTCGGTAGACGTGAGTGGCCTGGCCAAAGAAGACTTCGGCTGACTCCATCAGGGTCTCGGTCAGCGTCGGGTGCGGGTGGATCGACAGTTTAAGGTCCGTCGCGCTGGCCCCCATTTCAATCGCGAGAACGCCCTCGGCGATCAACTCGCCGGCACCTGGCCCCACGAGTCCGACCCCGAGAATCCGTTCCGTTTCCGAGTCCAGAACGAGTTTCGTCAGACCGTCAGTGCGGTCGATCGTCAGCGCGCGTCCTGAAGCGCCCCACGGGAACTTCGCGACCGTCACCGCACGCCCTTCCTTTTCGGCCTGACCCTGAGTGAGCCCGCACCACGCCAGCTCGGGATCGGTAAAGACCACGGCAGGAATCGCCCGCGGCGCAAACACCACAGGCTCACCGGCAATCGCCTCGGCCGCCACGCGACCTTGGTGCGACGCCTTGTGGGCGAGCATCGGTTCGCCGACAACGTCGCCAATGGCGAAGATGGACGGCTCGTCGGTTCGCATCTGCTCGTCGACAACGATGAAGGCTCGCTCGTTCACCCTGACGCGTGTCGCGTCGAGGCCGGGGATCGCCGAGTTCGGGCGGCGCCCGACGGCCACGAGCACGCGATCGAACACGGCTCCGTTGCCCTCCGCTGCAGGCGTCCCGGGCACGATTCCTTCGCCTTCAAACGTAACGCGGATCCCCTTTGCTTCGGCCTTCATCTGCACGACCCGCGTATTCAGCAGCACCGCTCTCATCGTTGTCTTGATGCGTTTCGCCAGGACGTCCACGAGGTCGCGGTCCGCACCTGGCAACAGTCCGTCTGTCATTTCGACGATGGTGACGGCGCTCCCGAGGGCGGCATACACGGAGCCGAGTTCGAGACCGATGTACCCGCCGCCCACGACCAGAAGCGATTTGGGGATGTCCGGCAGATCGAGCGCTCCGGTCGAGTCCATGACGCGCGGGTCGTCGACGTTCAGCGAGGCGGGGATGGCTGGCGTCGACCCGGTGGCGAGAATCGCGTGATCGAAGTGCACGACATCTTCGCCACCACCCGAGCGTGCCACGGTGAGCATGTGCGGGTCGTTGAGCGTTGCGAGGCCCTGAATGTATTGCACCTTGCGAAACTTCGCGAGGGATTCGGTGCCGTCGGTCAGTCGCTTGACGACGGTGTCCTTGAAGGCGCGAAGCTTTGCGAGGTCGATGTGCGGCTCACCGAATGTCACACCCCACGCATTCGCGTGTCGTGCTTCGCCCAGAAGCCTGGCCACATGCAGCAGGGCCTTGGACGGGATGCAGCCGCGGTAGACGCACACCCCACCCGGCTTCGCTTCGGGATCGACGAGCGCGACGCTGAGGCCCAGATCGGCGGCCAGAAACGCGGCGGCATATCCGCCAGGGCCACCGCCAATGACGACGACTTGTACTGAGCCCGACATGTTCATCCCTGCAACGCAAGGACGAACGGCTGCTCGAATGCCTCAACGATCCAACGCAGAAAGCGGACGCCGTCGGCGCCGTGGATCACCCGGTGATCGTACGACAGCGACAACGGCAACATGAGCCTGGGAGTGAACTGCCCGGTGTCCTTGCTGTAGACAGGCTCCATCGTTGCGCGCGAGATGCCGAGGATGCCGACTTCCGGCGCATTCACGATCGGCGTAAAGAACGAGCCGCCAATGCCCCCGAGGTTGGACACGCTGAAACAGCCCCCCTGCATCTCCTCGAGCGAAATCTTTCTCATCCGGGCTTTTTCGGAGAGCTCCGCGAGTTCCACGGCAATCCGGGCGATGTTCTTCACGTCAGCGTCGCGAACGACGGGCACGAGCAGGCCCCGGTCCGTATCCACCGCGATACCGATATTCACGTACTTCTTCTGAATGATCTCTTCAGCGGCAAGGTCGATGGACGCATTGAACTTCGGGAACACCTTCAACCCCGTGGCGATGATCTTCACGGCAATCGCTGTCACTGTCAGGTTTCCGCCGGCGGCCTCAACCTGTTTCGCGTAGCGCTTGCGGAGCTCTTCGAGCGCGGTGATATCGGCGTAATCGTGCTGCGTGACGTGTGGAATAGTCGCCCATGCGGCGCTGAGATGTGCGGCGGTTGTCCGCCGGACGGCGCGCATCGGCTGGCGTTCAATCTCACCCCAGCGTGAAAAATCAGGGAGCGGCTCCGCGGCCAGTGTCGCCCCGCCGGTGCGACGCGACACTCCCGCGATAAGTCGCTTGGTGTGCGCCGTCACGTCTTCCACCGACACCCGGCCGTGCGGCCCGCTGCCGGCGACCTGATTGATATCCACACCGAGCTCACGAGCCATGCGGCGGACAGACGGCGCGGCGGGGGCAACGGGTAACTCTGGCGAGCCAGCGTCCGCCGCCTGACGCGTGCCTCTGGTGATGGCGACGACTTTCTCCGCAGCGCGCGCGGCCCCCGTGGGGCCACTCGAGTCCGGGCGCACCGGTGGAACCGGTGGCGAGACATCTGCAGCTGTCGCCGGCTCTCGGGCGGGACTGATGGCGGCGTTCTCTGCCGTTTCCTCCCCTTGTTCGGCCTCGACACTGAGGATGACCTGACCAACGGTGACTTTCTGGCCCGCTTTGACGTTGATGTCCTTCACCTGTCCGGCCACGGATGATGGCACTTCAATCGTGGCCTTGTCGGTCTCGAGCTCGAGCACGGGCTGCTCTTTCGCAATCACGTCGCCGGGCTTGACGAGGATGCGCAACACATCTCCGCTGGCAACGTTCTCACCGAGTTCTGGAAGGATAAAGTGAATCAAGAGGTGCGCGTCCTACGAAACAGCCGGATTGCTCTTGTCGGAATGGATATTGTGGGTCTTGATGGCCTGCTCCACGACGCCCGGCGCGACCTTGCCGTCCCGAGCGAGCGCTGCCAGCGTCGCGATGACCACAAAGCGGTAGTCGACTTCGAAGAACTCGCGCAATCCCGCGCGGTTCTCGCTGCGCCCAAAGCCGTCGGTGCCGAGCGTGACCAGCGGACGAGGCAGCCACCGATCGATCGAATCAGGCAGCGCTTTCACATAGTCGGACGCGGCCACCAGCACGCCAGGCGCATCCTTCAGACACTCGGTCACGTAAGGGACACGCGGCGGCTCGCCGGGATGCAGCATATTCCACCGCTCGCACGCGTGCCCGTCGCGGTACAGCTCGCTGTAACTGTTGACGCTCCAGACATCGGCGCCAACGTTGTACTTCGATTCGAGAATCTCCTGGGCCTTGATCACCTCGGGGAGGATCGCGCCGCTGCCAAGGAGCTGCGCGCGCGTCGCCGCGGTCGGCCGCGACGTCGCGTTGAAGCGGTACAACCCTTTCAGGATGCCGGCCTTGGCCCCCTCCGGCATGACGGGCATGGCGTACTGCTCGTTCATCACCGTGAGGTAGTAGAAGATGCTCTCCTGATTGATGTACATCCGGCGGATGCCGTCCTCGATGATCACCGCCAGCTCGTACGCGAACGCCGGATCGTAGGAGACGAGATTCGGCACGGGATAGGCGAATAAGTGGCTGTTGCCGTCCTGGTGCTGGAGTCCTTCCCCCGCCAGCGTGGTGCGGCCCGCGGTGCCTCCAAGCAAAAAGCCGCGCGTCCGCGAATCGGCCGCGGCCCAGATGAGGTCGCCGATCCGCTGGAACCCGAACATCGAATAGAAGATGAAGAACGGAATGGTGTTCACGCCGTGCGTGGCGTACGACGTGCCCGCAGCGATGAACGAGGACATCGAACCCGCTTCGTTGATGCCCTCTTCGAGAATCTGGCCGTCCGACGCTTCCTTGTAATAGAGGAGCGTGTCCATGTCGACCGGCTCGTACACCTGGCCGGCGTGCGAGTAGATGCCCACCTGCCGGAACAACGCCTCCATGCCGAACGTCCGCGCTTCGTCGGGCACGATCGGCACCACCAGATGACCGAATTCCTTGTCGCGCAGCAGCTTCGACAACAACCTGACGAAGACCATCGTGGTCGAGGCCTTGCGGCCTTCGGTGCCCGAATAGAACTCGGCGAAGAGTTCATTCGACACGACGGGAAAGGCCGGGCCTGTCGTCTGTCTCGTGGGGACGTAGCCGCCGAGGGTCTTGCGCCGCTCCTGCAGATACTTCATCTCCGGGCTGTCTTCAGCGGGACGGTAGAACGGCGTCTTGCTGATGTCGGCGTCCGACACGGGGATACCGAAGCGGGTGCGGAACGCGCGCAATTCCTCTTCGTTCATCTTCTTCTGTTGATGCGTGATGTTCTTGCCTTCGCCCGCTTCGCCGAGGCCGTAGCCCTTGATGGTTCGCGCGAGCACGACGGTCGGCTGGCCCTTGGTCTCCATCGCGGCCTTGTAGGCGTTATAGACCTTGATCGGATCGTGTCCACCGAGCGAGAGCTTCTTGAGCTGGTCGTCGGACAGGTGCTTGACCATGTCGAGCAACCGCGGATCAGCACCCCAGAAATGCTCGCGCACGTACGCGCCCGATTCGACAGCGTATTTCTGATACTGGCCATCCACGATTTCGCCCATGCGCTTCACGAGAAGGCCGTCGCGATCCTTGGCCAGCAGCGGATCCCATTCTCGTCCCCAGAGCACCTTGATCACGTTCCAGCCGGCCCCGCGGAACGCGGCTTCGAGCTCTTGAATGACCTGGCCGTTGCCCCGGACCGGGCCGTCGAGCCGCTGCAGATTGCAGTTGATGACGAAGATCAGGTTGTCGAGCTTTTCGCGAGCGGGCAGGGTGATCGCCCCGAGGGCTTCCGGCTCGTCGGTTTCACCGTCGCCGAGAAATGCCCAGACCTTCGCATTGGACTTCTTCTTCAAGCCGCGATCTTCCAGATAGCGCATGAAGCGGGCTTGATAGATGGCCATGATGGGACCGAGCCCCATCGATACTGTCGGGTACTCCCAGAACTCTGGCATCAGCCACGGATGCGGATAGGACGACAGGCCACCGCCCGGCTTCAGTTCGCGGCGGAAGTTTTCCAGCTGTGTCTCGTTGAGACGTCCTTCGAGATACGCGCGGGCATAGATCCCAGGCGCGGCATGCCCTTGAAAGAAAATGACGTCGCCACCGTCCGGGTCCGCGTGACCACGGAAGAAATGATTGAAGGCGACCTCGTACAGGGTCGCGGCCGAGGCAAACGTGGAGATATGCCCCCCGATGCCCTCCTCCGCCTTGTTGGCCCGGACGACCATGGCCGCGGCGTTCCATCTGACCAGGCTCTTGATGCGCCGCTCGAGGTCGGGATTCCCAGGCATGAGCGCCTGTTCGTCGGCGGACATCGTATTGATGTAGGGGGTGTTGGCGCTGAACGGCAGGTGGACGCCACTTTCGGTGGCGTGAGTCGTGAGCTCGCGGAGCAGGCGCGCGACTTTGACGGGACCACCACTCTGCAGGACATAATCCAGTGAGTCGAGCCATTCGCGCATTTCAACGGCGTCGAGTTCCGTCGCGTCTTTGGGCGCTGGATGTCTCATAGAACCCTTGGAACCGTAGAACCTGTCGGCCCTCTATCACTCATCAACGGGAGCACCCTTAATTGTAACCTCAGATCCGGAGATGCCCATTATGGCGCTCGCCCTCGGCCGTCCGCTCGCTGCCCTGTTGCTCGTCTCGCTGCCGCTGGCAACCGCGCTGGCAGTCGCTCAGGGTCGCGCATCGGTTTCCGCTTCGGGTCTCGACTTGGCCGCCATGGACCGCTCGGTCGATCCTTGCAGCAATTTCTACTTGTTCGCCTGCGGCGAATGGCTCGCCAGCAACCCCATCCCGCCGGACCGGCCGCGCTGGAGCCGATTTGACGAGCTGCAGGATCGCAACAACGAGGTCCTACGCCGTGTTCTCGAGACGGCCGCGTCCGATTCCACGGCCGCGACCAGAAAGATCGGCAACTACTACGCCAGTTGCATGGACGAAGGGGCGATCGAACACAAGGGCACCGCTCCACTTGAGCCGCTGTTCCGCCGGATCGACGCGCTCCCATCGTCTGCCGCCTTGCCGCCGCTGCTGGCCGACCTCCACCTGATTGGCGTGCGGGCATTCTTCGGATTTGGCTCGGAGGCCGACCTCAAGAATGCGCGGACCTACATCGCCGGGGTCTGGCCGAGCGGCCTCGGCCTCCCCGACCGCGACTACTACTTTCGCGAGGATCAACGGTCCTCGGATATCCGCCGGCAGTACGTCGATCACGTGGCGGCAATGACGACGCTCGCCGGCGCCTCGGCGGCTCGGTCGACAACCGGTGCCGGCGCGGTGATGCGGCTCGAAACCTCGCTGGCGTCCGCTGCGTACGACGCGGTCACGCGACGCGATCCGGCGAAGAACTATCACAAGATGACGCCGGCCGAACTGCAGGCGCTCACGCCCGCCTTCAACTGGTCCGACTACATCCGCGCCGCCGGCCCGCCGACGATTCGCGCCATCAACGTCGCGGAGCCGGAGTTCATGAAGAAGGTGAATGAGCTCGTCGCGTCGACGCCGCTCGACGAGGTGAAGGCCTATCTGCGGTGGCAGCTGACCCGATCGGCGGCGCCGCTCTTGTCTACACCGTTCGTCAATGAAAACTTCCAGTTCTATGGCAAGACGCTTCAAGGCGCACGGGAGCTGCGCGCGAGGTGGAGACGCTGCGTGGCGAACACCAATGGCGATCTTGGCGAGGCGCTCGGTGAGGCGTTCGTGCGCGAAGCGTTCGGGACACGGGCAAAAGACGACACGCTGGCGATGGTTCGGGCCATCGAGACGGCGCTCGAGGAGGACATCACCCGGCTGGACTGGATGACTGATGCGACAAAGAAGCAGGCCGTTGCCAAGTTGCACGCCGTGTCGAACAAGATTGGCTATCCCAACCGCTGGCGCGACTACGGCAAGCTGCGCATCATTCGAGGCGACGCGCTCGGCAACAGGCAGCGCGCCAATGCCTTTGAGTGGCGTCGCGAGCTGAACCGCATCGGCAAGCCCGTCGACAAGAGCGAGTGGTACATGACTCCACCAACCGTGAATGCCTACTACGAACCCACGCAGAACAACATCAACTTCCCCGCAGGCATTCTGCAGCCGCCCTTCTACGGCGCCTCCGCGGACGCCGCCGTCAACTACGGCGGCGCCGGCGCGGTGATCGGGCACGAGCTGACGCATGGATTCGACGACAGCGGACGGCAGTTCGACGGCGGCGGCAACCTGAACGATTGGTGGACACCCGCCGACGGCAAGGCCTTCGAGGAACACGCCTCGTGCATCGTGAATCAGTATTCGTCCTTCGTTGCGGTAGACGAGGTCAAATTGAACGGGAAGCTGACACTGGGCGAAAATACCGCCGACAACGGCGGCCTGCGAATCGCGCTCATGGCGTACATGGCGTCGGAAGCCGGCCGCAACGCCAAGCCCATCGATGGCCTCACACCCGAGCAGCGTGTGTTCCTTGGATACGGACAGATCTGGTGCGAGAACCGGCGTCCGGAGTACGAACGGGTCCAGGCTCAAACCAATCCCCACTCGCCCGCTCGCTACCGGGTGAACGGTGTCGTCTCGAACATGCCGGAGTTCCAGAAGGCGTTCTCGTGCAAGGCCGACGCGCCGATGGTCCGGCAGCCTGCGTGCCGCGTGTGGTAACGACAGACGACGGTAAACGCAGAGGGCGCAGAGATCGCAGAGACCAAGATGGGAAACCCAGGCGAGAAGGCCTGAGTGCTGTCCGGACCAGCATCATCACGTGCGAGCGCTGTCCGCGGCTGCGCGAGTACTGCCAGCGGGTCGGGCGAGAGAGACGGCGCGCCTTCCGCGACGAGACGTACTGGGCGCGCCCCGTGCCAGGGTTCGGCGATCCGAACGCGCGGCTGCTGATTCTCGGACTCGCACCCGCGGCGCACGGAGCCAATAGAACCGGTCGTGTGTTCACCGGTGACGGCGTGGGCGGGTCAGGTGACTTTCTGATGGCCGCTCTCCATCGCACGGGATTCGCCAACCTGCCGACATCCCGAGACCCGAGCGACGGCCTCGTGCTCCATGACGCCTACATCGCCGCGGCCGTTCGCTGCGCTCCGCCAGACAACAAACCGACGCCGGAAGAAATCACCAGCTGCCTCTCACACCTCGACGCGGAGATCGACGCCCTCCCGAACCTGCGTGCCGTCGTCGCACTCGGCGCAATCGCGTTCGACGCATATCTGCAGTTACAGAAGAGACGAGGCGTCGTGCCGCGGCCGCGACCCCGGTTCGGACACGGCGTGACCGCGACGCTGCCGAGCCACGTCCTGATTGGCTCTTACCACCCAAGCCGCCAGAACACGAATACAGGCCGGCTGACGCCTCGAATGTTGGCCCGCCTGTTTCGCGAAGCCAGGAATCTCCTGACGCCCTGAGCAGCCGCGCCTCGGTGGAACCCACTGGTCGGACCGTTGAGTGATATGCTCGACCGCTCACGAGCCGTTCAGAGCGCGGTCGGGTTGCGCTCGCAGGAGGACGTCATGCGGAGTCTGAGAACAGCGCTGATGGTCACGGCGGTCGTCTCTCTCCCACTTGGACTCGGCCTGCGGGCCGCCGGCGTCCCCGCGGTCGCCCCTCCTCCGCCGGCTCATGCACAGACCGGTGGCAGCGCCGACAGGATCATCGGCACGTACAGGCTCGTCTCCACCGAGGTCAAGGACGCCTCAGGGAAATGGAGCCAGACGCCGAGCTTCAATTCGATCGGCTACATCACCTACAGCGACGCCGGGTACATGGCCGTGCACATCATGCCGAAGGATCGACCTCGATTCGCCGGTGCGCAGCCGACGCCGGAGGAAGCGCAGAATGCCATTCGGGGTTACGCCGCCTACTACGGCCCCTTCACCGTTCACGAGAAAGACGGCCTCGTCATCCACACGCGCGTAGGCAAGCTCAATCCCGGCGGCCCGGTCGACTACAGGCGCTACTACGAGTTCGTCGGCAATCGTCTGATTCTCATTCCGGCCGACGATGGTCGCCCGAAGGACCAGGAGACGCGGCGTCTGATATGGGAGCGCCTGCCGAACGTGACGCTGTCACCTGAAGCGAAGAAGTTCGTCGGCTTCCGCCGCCTTCTGTATACCGATCGCCAGACCGAGAAGGGGGGCCAGTTCGTTTCGCACGGCGAGAAGAACGAGGCGCGTGCCGGCTCCTACATCATCTACACGCCCACCGGGCACATGATGGCGCACCTGATGGACAAGGAAGGGCGAAAACCGTACGCGGGCACAACGCCAACGCCGGATGAAGCGCTCGCCGCGTATCGCGGTTACGGCGGCTACTTCGGCCGCTTCATGGTGCACAACACCGAGAATCCGCAGTACGTCATCCATCAACGGGAAGGGATGCCGAATCCTGCGCCGCCGACGGACGTGACGCGTTTTTACGTCTTCACCGGACACGTGTTGAGGCTCGCCCCGCCGCCGACGCAGACCGCCACTGGTGAAATGTCCTCTTCACTTCTTTATTGGGAACCCCTGCCAGCGAGGTCGTGGAAGACGAAGTGATGAACGACGACACAGTCGAACCGATCGCCAGCTGGTTGCCTTGAGGTTTCGTGCAAAACGCCGTAGGATGCGGCCGGCTGTCGTGCCCGTCCGGAACGAATTCCCGCCATGTCGCGTGGAGAGAACCATGAAGACACGTCTGATACTCCCGCTGCTCAGTCTTGCCATGTTCGCGACACTCAGCCACCCTGCCGAGGCAAGGGTCGTCCGGCTGGTTGTTGAGAAGACGACACCCTTCGACGGCGGACGCTCCTTCGGAGCAGTGGGCCCGTTCGAACGGCTGGACGGACGCGTGTACTTCGAAGTGGACGCGAAAGATCCGCTGAACAAGGTCATCGTCAACATCGACCGAGCGCCGAGAAACGCCAAGGGCTTGGTTGAGTTCAGCGCGCCCTTCTTCATCGTGAAGCCGAAAGATATCGCGCGCGGCAACCACAAGATCTATTACGGCGTGAACAACCGCGGCAACAACATCGAGTTCGGCCACGCCACCTGGCCAGCAATCCCGCCGGGCGCGGCGATAGAGTCCGGCGATATCCTCGCGCTTCGCCTCGGCTACGCGTACGTGGACGCCGGCTGGGCCGGCGACGTCGAGACCACCGCGAGCCGGCTTGGCGCGATGCTTCCTGTCGCGGTCCAAGCGGACGGCAGCCCAATCGTGGCCCCTATTCGGATCGAGTACAGCGCGACCGGATACACCCTGCCGCTCAAGGGCAACGACCGATTCCGGAGTTACGAGACGGCAGACATGAGCTCGGCAAGCGCGACACTGACGGTTCGCAACGCAGTGAACGGCGCTCGAACGACCATCGCGTCCGATCGCTGGGCGTTCGGCAAATGTCCCACGGGCAAGGCGTCGCTCGTCCCTTCGTCGGCCGATATCTGCTTCTTCGACCAGTTCCAGCAAGACCGGCTCTACGAGCTGATCTACAACGCGAAGAACCCGACCGTCATGGGGCTTGGGTACGCGGTCACGCGCGATCTCGCGTCCTTCCTCCGCAACAACCTGAACGACGATGCCGGCAATCGGAATCCGTTGGCGCAGGACGCCAATACGGTGGGCATTCGACGTGCCTATGGATTCGGCAGTTCCTCAACCGGGATGTACCTGCGCGAGTGGCTGTATCTCGGCTTCAACGAAGACGAGTCCCATCGCAAGGTGTTCGACGGCGTGAGAATCGCGATCCCAGGCACGCATCGACTGTTTGCGAACGTGGAATTCGCGGACCCGAATGTGTACTCGCGACAGGACGACCATCACGACTTCGTGTCGTACTCGTATCCGCCGCTGACGTACGCCGTCACCACAGATCCGATCTCTGGCATTCGCGACGGCATCCTGAAGCGGCCTGCGACCGACCCGCTCGTGCTGCACCTGGACACGGCGAACGAGTTCTGGCAGATGAACGCCTCCTTGAACGTCCACGACGGCACCGGCAAACCCGTGTCGCTGCCCGACAACGTACGTCTGTACTTCGCAGCCGGCCATTCGCACACAGGGGCCGCCGGACTGGCCATGATGCCAACGGCGAAGGGCACCTGCGAGTACCCGGTCAACGGGAACCGCAGTCACGACTCGTTGCTGCGGGCGCTGATCGTGGCGTTGGACGATTGGGCGGATCGTGGTGTCGCGCCACCGAAGAGCGTCTATCCGGACATGAAAAGCGGCTCGTTGGTGAAGCTCGAGGACGCGGCCAAGGCATTCCCGAGGATTCCGGGCGTGAAATTTCCAACCGAGCTGAACGTGGCCTCGGTTCTGAAGTTCGGACCGGACTTCAGTTCAACCGGCGGGCGCCTGACGACCATTCCGCCGAGTTCCGGCACCAAATACATGGCGCTCGTGCCGAAGGCTGATGCCGACGGCTTGGACCTCGGTGGCATTCGGACCGTGGACGTGGCCGTTCCGGTCGGGACAAACATCGGATGGAACCTGCGACCGGCAGGTCACCGCGACAGTGACCTGTGCGGATTGACTGGATCGTTCGTTCCGTTTGCGACGACCAAGGCAGAACGCACGGCAAAAGGCGACCCGCGCCCATCCCTGGAGGAGCGCTACCGAGATCACGCGGGCTTCGTTGCCGCGGTCGAGCAGGCGACGCGCCGACTCGTTCAGGAGCGATTCCTTCTGGAGGAAGACGCACAGGACGCAATCAAGGTCGCCAAGAGCAGTGCGATCCTGAAGTAGCTCGTCGACATCACGACGCGTCAACGATGACTGGGACTGTTGCGGAGGTATGTATGCACAGAAGGAAATGGGCGGGCGTGCTCGTGGGCGCGGCGCTCCTTGGCGGTGTTCTGGGTGTCGGACACCATCGTGTGAGTCAGACCGTGGCCGCGCAGGGCGGCAAGAAAGTGCCGGTGTTCGAAGTGGACGCGTCGTGGCCAAAGCTGCCGAACGGTTGGGCGATGGGCCACGTCACCTCCGTTGCGGTCGATCGCCACAGCCACATCTGGCTGCTCCAGCGGCCCTATACAATTCCAGCCGCTCAGAAAGAGCACGCCGCGCCTCCCGTGTTGGAGTTCGATAACGACGGCAAGTTCATCCAGGCATGGGGCGGACAGGGCCAGGGATATGACTGGCCGGACTCCGAGCACGGAATCTCGGTGGACCACAAGGACAACGTCTGGATTGGTGGGAGCAGCCCGCTTTCGGCCTCGCCGACCAAGCGCGCCGACGACATGCTGCTCAAGTTCAACAATAAAGGGAAGTTCCTGCTGCAGGTCGGAGGACGGGACGCCGCCAACGGCGTTCAAGATACCAAGACCGTGCATCAGGCGGCCGACGTGTTCGTCTACCAGAAGACCAACGAGGCGTTCGTCGCCGACGGCTATGGCAACCGGCGCGTGATTGTGTTCGACGCCGACACTGGCGCCTTCAAGCGTCAGTGGGGCGCCTTCGGCAACGAGCCGACCGACCGGCAGCCGATCAAGAACGGCGCGCCGACCGCCGCCGCCCCGGCTGGAGGTGGCCGCGGAGCAGTGGCACGCGGGGCGCTGCCAACCGACATCGAGGGTCCCGGACCGCAGCAGTTTGGTGTGGGCACGAGCGGTCCGGTGCACGGCATCAAAGTGTCAAACGACGGCATCGTCTACGTCGCCGATCGCGGCAACCGCCGCGTCCAGCTGTTCACACCCGAGGGCAAGTATCTCAAGCAGCTGTTCCTGAACCGGACTGGTCCATCGGATTCATCGGCGGCGGCCGTGGCTTTTTCGCCAGATAAGGATCAGCAGTTCCTCTATGTCGGTGATTACGGCAACTCCCACGTCGCCGTGGTCGATCGCAAGACGCTGGAGGTGGTGTATCAGTTCGGCACGAGGAGCGCCAAACCTGGCGACTTTCAGGGCCTTCACATGCTGGCGGTCGACGCGAAGGGCAACATCTACACGGGTGAAGTCGCACCGGGCGCCCGTGCGCAGCGGTTCCTGTTCAAGGGCATGTCCGCGACGTTGCCGCCCAACGCGCTCACACCCGATCAGCTGGCGGTCAAGCCGACTCAGTAGCGGTCCGGCACATCGGCACAATGAGGTCTGGCCGGTCGGTGATGAGCGCGTCGACCTTCCAACTGAGGAGGCGTCGAGCGTCCGCCTCGTTGTCGACCGTCCAGACCTGGACAGCAAGGCCGGCCCGGTGGGCATACTCGACAAAGCGTGGCGAAACGACACGCGTACCCCCGGCGAACTCGGGAACCAGGTAGGCGGCGTACGGGACGCGCGAGACAGGCCACCGACACCACGAGCGGTACAGCGCCCAGCGGACTTCTTCGCGCGCGGCGCTGGTCGCAATCGCAGGCTCCAGCGCGCGTGCCGCGCGCAGGACACGCAACCCGAACGCGCCCAGACAGACGCGATCAACCGCATCAGTCTCACGAACGACATCCACGACCGCGCGGGCGCACTCGGAATGGTTCACCTTCATCTCGATGATGACGCGCCGATCGCGATGCCGCTCGAGGACCGCCTGAAGGGTCGGCACGCCAATCCCTGCCCCGCGGAACGGATACCCCTCTCCGCGCTTGAAGTGAAAAGCCGCGTCAGCTCGACCGAGCTCAGCAGCCGTGAACGTCGCCAGCTCACCCTGAAGATTGGTGGTCCGATTGAGGCGGCGGTCGTGATGAACGACGACGATGCCGTCTTTCGACAAGTGGACGTCGAGCTCGAGACCATCGGCGCCGAGCTCCAGGCCATGGTCAAATGCCGCCATCGTGTTTTCCGGGGCCAGTCCGCTGCCGCCACGGTGGGCGTAGGCGAGCGGTCGCCCTGTGTCGAACGTCCCGAAAAAAGGATGACGCATGCGCTACGAGTTTAACTTGATAGAATCGGTGCATGTCCCCTTCCATCCAGACGCTTGGCGAGCTCCGTCAGCGGTTCGGCGCCACACCTCGACCTGTCAAGCAGGAGATCCGCGATAACCTGGTTCGCAAGCTGCAGGCGGGCGACGCGCTCTTCCCCGGCATCATCGGATACAGCGAGACGGTCATTCCGCAGCTCGTCAACGCCATCCTGTCGCGTCATAACTTCATCCTCCTCGGCCTGCGCGGTCAGGCCAAGAGCCGAATCCTCCGCGGCTTGATCGATCTACTCGACGATCAGATTGCGGTCGTACCTGGCTGCGAGATTCACGACGATCCGCTGGCGCCCATTTGCGGCGCGTGCCGGGCGCGGGTTGCGCGCGAGGGCGACCACATGCCCATCGGCTGGATGACGCGCGAGGCGCGGTACGTCGAGAAGCTCGCCACGCCCGACGTGACCATCGCCGACATGCTGGGTGACATCGATCCGATCAAGGCCGCGCAGGCCGGACTCAACCTGGCCGATGAATTGACGATGCACTATGGGCTCTTGCCGCGCGCCAACCGTGGCATTTTTGCCGTGAACGAACTGCCCGACCTGGCCGGGAAGATCCAGGTCGGCCTGTTCAACATTCTGCAGGAAGGCGACGTCCAGATTAAGGGCTACCCGCTCCGATTGAAGCTGGACCTCATGCTCGTGTTCACGGCCAACCCAGAGGACTACACGGCGCGCGGCAAGATCATCACGCCGCTCAAGGACCGCATCGGCTCGGAGATCCGCACGCACTACCCCGCCACGCGCCACGACGGCATGGCGATTACGGCGCAGGAAGCGTGGACAGACCGGCCTGGCGGCGGCCTCAAGGTCGAGATCCCGGTTTACGTGCGGGAGGTGGTCGAGGAGGTCGCGTTCCAGGCAAGGGCTGATCGCAAGATCGACAAGCGATCGGGCGTCAGTCAGCGCCTGCCGATCACGACACTCGAGCTCGTGGTGTCGAATGCGGAACGGCGCGCACTGGTCAACCGCGAGAAAACCGTTGTGCCGCGCGTCACCGATCTCTATAGTGCGCTTCCCTCAATCACCGGCAAGTTCGAGCTCGAGTACGAAGGCGAGTTGCGGGGCGCCGAGCAGGTCGCGCGCGACCTCATTCGAGCGGCTGTCGGCACGGTCTTCACCGGCATGTTCGAAGGCATCGACACCAAAACAGTCGTTGAGTGGTTCGACCTGGGCGGAACGCTACCCCTGACCGACATCTCGTCGGCTTCCGATGTCGTGTCGCGGGCCCGGAGCGTGCAGGGTCTGCGCGATCTGGCGGAACGGGCGGGCGTCGCCGCGGGCTCGACGGAGCCTGGTATGGCGGCGGCAATCGACTTCGTCCTCGAAGGACTCTACGCCCAACGGAAGATCAGCCGCAGCGACGAGCGCGGCTACTCCGCCGGCACCGAGAGCACGCCGAGGCGGGCGCCGAAACGCGAGGAGCCGTCGGCCGAAGAGGAGCTTCGCATGCCAGGCGGGAAGAAGAAGTACTACAACTAGGGATTAGGGGTTAGGGATTGGGGAACGGCCGATCGTGAAATACAGGTACACCAAGTTCACGGGCAACCCGCTGGACGAGGTCGACCTCGAGGATCTCGTGGCGAAACTATCCGATCTGCTGCTGTCGAGCGGATTCGGGAGTCCGTACGCCATGGACCCGACGAGTGACGATGATCGGACGATCCAAGCGCTGCACGACGCCATCCTTGATGCGTTGTTCAACGGTGGGGTTCTGCCGGAGGAGACGCTCGAACGGCTGCTGGGCGATCCGGCCGACGGCGATCAGGCCGATGCCCGGTCGAAACTCGAACAGCTGATTCAGCAGATTATCGAGCGCATGGGCGAACAGGGTTACATCAGTATGCCGCCAGACCTCGCGAGCGAGCGGGAACGACGCGCCGGACCCGGAACGCGTGGCGAGCAGCCCCCATCCCGATTTGAAGTGACTGACAAGGCGCTCGACTTCCTCGGCTATCGCGCACTCCGGGACCTGCTTGGGTCACTCGGCAAGAGCAGCTACGGTCGGCACGACACCCGCGAGCACGCCATTGGCGTCGAAACGGCCGGAGCCCCAAAGCCGTACGAGTTCGGAGACACGCTGAACCTCGACGCAACCAGCACGCTGCTGAACGCCGTGCAACGGGAGGCGCGGGCTGCTCGCCGTCAGACTCCGACCTACTCGTCGGGGTCTGACACCGTCAGAATCAACGTCACGCACGAAGATCTCATGGTCGTGCAGGGCGAGTATCAGAGTTCGTGTGCGACCGTGCTGATGCTCGACTGCAGCCATAGCATGATTCTGTACGGCGAAGATCGCTTCACTCCGGCCAAGCGTGTCGCGCTGGCGCTCGCGCAGATGATCAAAACGCAGTATCCCGGCGATGCACTGAAAGTGGTGCTTTTCCACGATTCAGCGGAAGAAATTCCGCTCGCGGAGCTGGGCCGCGTGCGTGTCGGCCCGCATTACACGAACACGCGCGAGGGGCTGCGTCTGGCGCGGCGGCTCCTGGATCGCCAGCGCAAGGACATGAAGCAGATCATCATGATCACCGACGGTAAGCCCTCCGCGCTGACGCAGCCGGACGGCCGCATTTACAAGAATGCCTTCGGCCTCGACCCCTTCATCGTCGCCGAGACGTGCGCGGAGGTGGCTGCGTGCCGCAGGAGCGGCATCATGATCAACACCTTCATGCTGGCACGCGACTACGACCTCGTGAGCTTCGTGCGCCGCGTCGCGGCCATCTGCAAGGGGAAGGCGTACTTCACGACGCCCTACACGCTTGGTGAGTACGTCCTGATGGACTACATGGACAAGAAGACGAAGACCATTCACTGATGTTCGACCTGCTTCCCCTCTTCCCCCTCCCCAACGTTGTCCTCTTCCCGGGCGTCTTTCTCCCGCTGCACGTCTTCGAGCCACGGTACCGGGAACTGGTGACGGACGCGCTGACAGGCGATCGACTCATCGGAATGGTGCTGCTGAGGCCCGGGTGGGAGTCGGACTATCAGGGGCATCCGCCAGTGTTTCCAGTCGGGTGCAGCGGGGTCATCACGCACGTCGACAAGCTGGACGATGGCCGGTACAACATCGTCTTGCGGGGGCTCGAGCGGTTTCGAATCCTGGAAGAAAACCACGACCGATCCTACCGGCGTGCCGTCGTCGAATCGCTGGCCGAACGCAGCCCGGAGGCAGAGGATCGCGCAGCGTTGATGAATCAGCGCGCGAAGCTCGAAGCCCTGCTCGTCGCGGTTGTCGAAAGGGGCGGGCCAGGTCGCGTGTCTGGCTCGCGGCCTGAATCGAGCGCCAGCTATGCGAAGACGACCTCGGCGATGAGCGACGAAGACCTCGTGCATGCCCTGGCACAGTATCTGGACCTGGAGCCGCTCGAGAAACAGGCGCTCCTCCAACACGACAGCCTTCGGATGCGCGCCGAGTCGCTCGTGGAACTGCTCGAGATGAAGCTTCTCATCGCGCGCCTGCCGGGCCTCTCGAACGTCGCGCACTGAGCGCCCGACCTGAAGGTCGGGCCTACGGGCGACAGCACTACTGAAGGTCGGGCCTACGGGGGCGACAGCACTACTGAAGGTCGGGCCTACGGGCGACAGCACTACTGAAGGTCGGGCCTACGGGCGACAGCACTACTGAAGGTCGGGCCTACGGGCGACAGCACTACTGAAGGTCGGGCCTACGGGCGACAGCACTGAGCGCCCGACCCGAAGGTCGGGTCTACAAAGACTGCACTACGGGCGACAGCACGGCCGAACGTTGGGCGCTGAGACGCTCCCGCTGAAGGCGGACTATCGCGACACGTGGAGCCGGCTCGCGATCACCTCGACGATCTTCTCCCCATGAAAGCGACCGTTCTCGATGAAGATGTTGCCGGTGTCCAAGCCTGCCACCGCGCCTCCGGCGACAAATAAGCCCGGGACGCTCGTTTCGAACGTGTCGGGATCGAGTCGCGGCGCGCGGCGATCGGTCAACTCAATCCCGGCAGCAGCCATCAGATCCCAATCAGCATGGTAGCCAACGAGCAGGAACACGGCGTCGGCCGGCAGTTCCACCACATCCTCGAGTTCGACCCTCGACCAACCCCCGCTCGACCCTGACCTGGTCGCAGGGTCGAGCGTAGGCTCTCGCCCGCGATGTGGAGACGCCGGCGTCACCAGCACCGACGTCGGACGGATCTCCTTCACCTCGGCGTTGAACCGGGCCGCGATCGACCCTTCCCCGATGCGATTCTCGAT
>ORMF010400761.1_pt1 | contig 19296 bp, 16 predicted proteins | sample 1779871 | NCBI WGS metagenome assembly ORMF01 (sample SAMEA104232316, study PRJEB22302) | groundwater metagenome | biome: forest; feature: aquifer; material: groundwater | place: USA | collected 2011-08-07 | depth 5.4 m | reverse complement strand
GGCGGCCGGGGCGACGGCGGCCGCCGAAAAGGTGGCCGCCGAAAAGGCAGCGGCGGTCGCTGCCAAGGCCGTCGTGGCGAAGGCAGCCGCGGCAAAGGCCGTGACGGCCGCGAAGGTCGCGAAAGCCGCGGCGGTGAAGGCTGCGACGTCGAAGCGGATCGCGGTGAAGCTCGCCGCCGTCAAGAAGGCCCGGATCCACGCGGGGTTCACCGGCTGAGCACAGCCGGACGACACGTGCGCGCCGGAGAGAGCGACAGTCACGCAGGGTGGGCGGCCACCCTGCGTCGACTCGTTCCCGCGGTTGCACTCGTCGTGCTCGCCTGCGCCTGGGTCGGAGCGGCCGACGCCGCGCCGGCCGTGCCCCCGACACAAGAGCTCGTGACACTGCTCGCCTCCCAGACGGTGCGGGCCGCGCCGCATGGGAGCGCCGCCCCGCTCGAGTCGATCGACGCACGCCGTCCGCTTACCGGCTCGCGGACCGTGCTGCCGGTGCTCGGCCGCGCCGCCGGCGGCTGGCTGCGCGTCGAGCTCCCGGGCCGTCCCAACGGCCAGACCGGATGGATCCGCACGCGGGCGACAGCCGTCGCGGCCACGCGCTGGCACGTCGTGGTCGAGATCGCGCGACGGCGCGTGCTCGTCTACCACGCCGGTCGCGTCGCGAAGATCTTCCCGGCCGTCGTCGGCAAGCCCTCGACCCCGACCCCGGCCGGATCGTTCTTCGTCGAGGAGGCTGTCCGCCTTTCCCCCGAGGACGCCGGCGCGCCCTACGCACTGGCGCTGAGCGCGCGCTCGAACGTCCTCCAGGAGTTCGACGGAGGCCCGGGACAGATCGCGCTGCACGGACGCGCTAACGTCCGCGGAACGCTCGGCACCGCCGCTTCACACGGATGCGTCCGGCTCGCCGACGCCGCGATACGCTGGCTCGTGGGGCGGATCGGCGCCGGCGTGCCGGTGACCGTCATCAACTGAGCCCACGAAGAGAGGCGACGATGTCGACACAGGAAGAGCCCACAAAGACCGGCGACGAGACCCACCCGGCGGCGGCGGAGTCGCGCGGCCAGAGGCTGCGCCGCCACGGTCGCCGCGCCCGCCTCTACACGTGGGCGACACTCGCGGTCGCAGTGCTCGTCGTACTGATCGTCCTGATCGCAGCCAACGTCCGCTCGGTCAAGCTCGACTGGGTCTTCGGGTCGACACACGCATCGCTGATCTGGATCATCCTCGCGGCGGCCGTGCTCGGCTGGCTGCTCGGAATCGCGACGAGCGTCCTCTTCCGCTTTCGCACGCGCCGGCCCCGTGCGTAGCGCTCCGGCGACGATGGAACCGTGACACCCTTCCGCAAGACGCTGTTTCGCACCGGGCTGAGGCTCATGAGCCGGACGCACCGTGCGCTCTACCGCGTGAGCGGAGGCCGCGTCGGCGGCCGGGTCTGGCACCTCCCGATCCTGCTCCTGACGACGACGGGGCGGCAGACGGGCACTCCGCGAACGACGCCGCTCTGCTACTTCACCGACGGCGAAGACCTCGTCGTCGTGGCGTCGAACGGCGGCATGGACTGGTTCCCGGACTGGTGGCTGAACCTGACGCGCGACCCTCGCGCGACGGTCGAGATCGGCCGCTCTCGCCGGGCGATCGTCGCGCGCCCGGCATCGCCCGAGGAACGGGAACGCCTCTGGGCGACGCTCACGGCGATCGCGCCCGGCTACCTCGCGTACGAGCGGCGGACTCGCCGTGAGATCCCGCTCGGGATCCTCCAAGCGGCGCCGTAACCCCTTACGCGTTCACCGAGTCGCGCTGCTGCGCCCGCTGCTCCGCAGCGAGATGCGGGAGGTAGATCCGGATTACCGTGCCGCCTTCGGGCCGGCTCTCGACGCCCATGGTGCCGCCGCTCTGCTTGACGATCCCGCACACGGCGGCGAGGCCGAGCGCCATCCGCTCGCCGCCGTCGCTGCGCCGGAAGAACGGCTCGAACGGGCGCTCGTGCACCTCGGGCGCGATCGCCACGCCGGTGTCGGACACCGCGAACATCACGTAGTGCCCAGGCTCCTCGTTCCGCCCACGCGCGCGGCGCGAGAAGTCGACGTTCGCCGTCTCGATCGTGATCCGCCCGCCCGTCGGCATCGACGCGCGCGCATTCGCGCCGAGGTTGAGGATCAACTGCTCGATCTGCTCCCGGTCGGCGAACACGGAGCCGAGGCCCTCCGCGAGCGTCGTGTCGACTGCGATGTGCGTCCCGGCGAGCTCGCGGAGCTTCGGCTCCGAGTGCCTGACCGCCTCGTTGAGGTCGATCACCTCCGGCCGCGTCTCCTGTGCACCGCCGACGGCGAGTAGCTGCTCTGCGAGCGAGGAGCCGCGCGCGGTCGCGGCGCGGATCTTGTCGAGATCGCGTCTCGACGACGGATCGATGAGCAGGTTCGCCGCAGCCTTGTCGATCTCCCCGAGCACCTCGCCGAAGTCGCGCGCGATCCCGCCGGCGAGGCGGCCGACGGCTTCCTGGCGGTGCGCCTCGCGCAATTCCCGGTCGAGCCGTTCGAGCTCCGTCACGTCACGCGCGGTGATCGAGGAGCCGACGAGCGCCCCGGTCGCATCGCGAATCGGCGAAACGGCCACCGACACCGCCACATGTGTTCCGTCCTTCCTCACATGCGTCGTGCGGGCGAGATCGACACCCGACATGACGTCGGGCTCGCTGAGCTCGGGAAGCAGGAAGTCGATGCGCTCGCCGACGACCTCTTCGGGGGCCCAGCCGTAGACGCGCTCCGCGCCCGCGTTCCACGACGTGATCAGCCCGTCGGAAGACAGGGCGATGATCGCGTCGTTCGAGTGGTCGACGATCGCCGCGAGCTCGGCGCGCTCCACGTAGCTGCGACGCAGGCTGCTCGTCACGCGCCGCATGATCGGCAGCATCGCGAGATAGAGCGCGACGAGCGCGAGGGCGATCGTCGTCGCCTGAGAGAGGAACTCGTCGTGGATCTCGGCTGCGATCGGCGCGTAGTTCCGCTCGAGCCGGATCACCCCGAGCGCTTTCTGCACACCGTAGGCAGACATCCCCGGCACATAGGCGTACTGGAGCCCGTGCGCGACCGTGTACTGCGGATGCTCCATCGCGGCGCGGACGCGCGCCGGATCGTCCGCGCGGGTGCCGATCAGCCGGTGGTCGCTCGCATAGGTGACGACACCCTGCGGCGAATAGAGGACGACCTTCGCGGGATCGTGCGCGGCGACGGTCGGGGTGAAGAAGAGGTCGAGGAACGGAGGCAGGTCACGGCCCGCCGCGCCGGCCGGCCGTGGCCAGCCGAACGCGCTCCGCGACAGGTCGTCGCTCGCAAACTGCCTGGCGACCGCGGTCGCGTCGCCCACGGCACGGCTCCGCGCGCGGTCGTTGGCGTTCCAGCGCGCGAGCAGCAGCGCCAGCCCGACGGCGGCGACGAGCGCGAGGCCGGAGAAGAGCGCGAACCGCAGGAAGAGTCTTGGGGGTGCCATCCTCGAAGCCGGATCGTACGACGGATCCAGGGTCGAACCGTAGTCGGGATCGAAGAAGAGCTCGCACCTCGATCGAGGGATGCGTGAGGAGGCCCCCCGGCGGCTGATCAGACCGCAGCGGCGACGAGCTCGTACGAGCGCCGCCGGGCCGCGTGGTCGTGCGTGATCGTGACGAGCATGAGCTCGTCGGCGCCGTACTCTGCGGCGACCTCGTCGAGACCGGCTCGAACGGCGTCCGGAGCGCCGACGACCGCACGCCGGCCCGTCGACGGCACGTCGTGCTCGGCGAAGAATGCGAGTGCCTTCTCCACCGGCGGCACGGGGATCAGCCGGCCCGAGTGCAGGAAGGCGACAGCCATGCGCGCGCTCGCGGCCAGCCGCTGCGCCTGCTCGTCGGTCTCGGCGCAGATCGTCGAGACCGCGGCGGCCACCCACGGCGTGGCGCGCCGCGACGACGGCTGGAAGCGCTCGCGGTAGAGCTGGGCGAGCTCGGCGCCCGTCGGATTGATGAAGTCGGCGAAGGAGTAGGGGAGACCGAGCTCGGCCGCCCAGATCGCGCTCTGCGGCGACGAGCCGAGCAGCCAGACCTCAGGGCGTTCGGGCCCGCCGGGCAGCGCCGTGAGACGCGAGAACGGATGATTCGCCGGCAGGTCGTCCTCGAGCAGCGCGAGCAGCTCGGCGAGCTGCTCGGGAAAGTCGTCCGGCGCCGCCTGACGACGGTCTCGCTGCAGCGCGAACATCGTCTGCGGATCGGTTCCCGGCGCGCGTCCGATCCCGAGGTCGACGCGGCCCGGATGGAGCGCGGCCAGCATGCTGAAGACCTCGGCGACCTTGAGCGGGCTGTAGTGAGGCAGCATCACGCCGCCGCTGCCGACGCGGATGCGCGACGTTGCGGCGGCGATCTCTGCGGTCAGGATCTCCGGCGCCGCGCTCGCGAGCATCGGAGTCCCGTGATGCTCCGCCACCCAGTAGCGCGCATAGCCGAGCTCCTCGACCCGGCGCGCGAGATCGATCGAGTTGCGCAGCGCGTCGGCGCCCGTCGACCCCTCCGAGACCGGAGACTGGTCGAGAACGCTCAGGACGAACGGCACCGAGCCAGTGTGCCCGCACCCGCCGGTGCTAGCGACGATGCTTGACGTTCGCCCGCTCGCGTGCCGGCGGCACCGCGGCGCGGGACGACCGCGACACCACCCGGCCCGAATCGTTGGCCGCGGTGACGTGCACCTCGAGGCGGCGCCCGAGATCGGCCGAGGTGATCCGGTAGTCGGACGCCGTCGCACCCTGGATCGCGCCGCAGCCGCCGCGTGTGCAACGGAACCACTGGTACGTGTACGTCGCCGCGCCTCCGAGCCACATCCCTGGGGTCGCGCTGAGCGTCGCGCCTCGAGCCGGCAGCCCCGTCACCGTCGGCGGCGCGACGAGCACCAGAGCAGTCGCTGCCGGTGCGAGCGCGTCGAGCGCACCGGCCACGTCGAGGCGCCCGGAGCGGCTGTCGGTCACGCGGGTCGCGCCGCGTACGAGCGCCTGCTCGAGCTCGGCCGCGGTCGCCGAGGGCCGGCTCGACGAGAGCAGCGCGGCGGCACCTGCGACGAGCGCCGTGGATACCGATGTGCCGCATGCTCCGAGGAGCGCGTTGCCCAGCCCGATCGCAGGCGCGCAGCCCGGCGCGGCGAGCGTCACGGACGGCCCGTGGTTCGAGAACGCGTACGGGTTGTCGTTCTCGTCACTCGCCTCGGCCGAGATGACGCCGGGTAGCGCAGCTGGATACGCGGGAGATCCGAGCGATTCGTTTCCTGCGGCCGCGACGAGGAGTGCGCCGTTGGCCTGCGCGTACGCGACCGCGGCATCGAGCGCAGGCGTCGACAGGGAACCTGCGAGCGAGATGTTGATGATGCGCGCACCGTGTTCCGCGGCCCAGACGATGCCGGCCGCCGCCGCCGCCCACGATGCGTACCCGTCGCCGTTCGTGACGCGCACCGGCAGGATCGAGCACCTGCCGCACGCCCCCGCGATGCCGAGCGCGTTGTTGATCCGAGCCGCGGCGAGGCTCGCCATCATCGTGCCGTGCCCCTGCGGGTCGGACGTGTCGGCGTCGTTGTCGTAGAAGTCCCAGCCCGGCAGGAGCGCGCCCTGCAGGTCACCCGTCAGCGGGTCGACGCCGGTGTCGACGATCGCGATGATCGTGCGCGGGTCACCGGTGAGCCGCGACCAGGCGTCGACGAACCGCGTCCTCTCGTAGACCCAGCGGTAGCTCGAGAAGGCGTACAGCGGGTCATTCGGGACGAGCGCGACACGGGCACCGCGGTCGGGCATGGCCCCGGGCGTCCCGCCGGCGACGACGCGGAAGCCGATCTCGGCGAGGGCGCGGGCCTCGACGGTCGGGCCGGGCGCATCCCCCGGCGCCAGCCGGGCGAGGGCGGCCGACGAAGCCCCCGGCAGCGCGCAACCGAGCACGCCGAACGAGACGAGGACGAGCGCAGACCGCCGGGCCGCTACCGCAGAGAAACGCACCGTTCACAGCATCGTGAGCCGGCGGCGGGGCGCAATGCCCCGGATGGGGATGGGTCAGGCTGAAAAACCGGGCGTCGAGAGCACGCGGCCGTCGGCGAGGACCGTCATCGCCTCGTAGCCCCGCAACCGGGCGGTCCAGTGCAGCGCGCGGTCGGCCCCCATCGCGAACGCGGCGGTGGCGTAGGCGTCGGCGGTCGCCAGGTCGGGCCCGGTGATCGTGACCGACAGGATCCCCGCGGGCGGCCGGTGGGTGTGGGGGTCGAAGACGTGCGCGCCACGCGCGTACTCGCCCGAGGTGGCGATGGCGAGATCCGTCGTGTCGATCACCCGCGCGACCTGGTCCGGCTCGAGCGGGTGCTGGATGCCGACGCGCCAGTAGAGCTCCGGCACGGCGCGCCCGCGCAAGCGCATGTCGCCCGCGGCATTCACCGCGAAGTTGCGGAGCCCCGCCTCGTCGAGCAGCGCGGCGGCGCGATCGACGGCCCACCCTTTGACGAGGCCGGAAGGATCGACCGCCTCCGGAGAGGCGGCGCGCACGTCGAAGTACCCGTCCGTCTCCAGGCGCAACTGCTCGCAACGGTCGAGCACCCCGCTGACGTCGGGATGCAGCTCTTCGAGCGCAAGCACGCCGCGATTCAGGCGGCTGATCTCGCTGTCGTCCTTGTACGTGCTGAACGTCGCGTCGACCCAGCGGAACCAGTCGAACATGCCGTCGAGCACGTCCTCGTCGACGTGCTCGTCGCGCACGTCGAGCACGATTGGCATGCCCATGATGTGCTCGACGCGACGGGTACCGGGTAGCGCGACGAGCATCAGATCCGTTGCGCGGCGAGCAAGGCGGACTGAAGCGACTGGATGAACGCGCCGCTCGAGTCGGATGCCCCGGAGATCATGTTGATGCCGCCGGTGAACTGCGCCGTCAGCACCTCCTGCTCGAGCATCGGAATCGCCTGCTGGTTGATGAACACGGACCGGTTGGTGTGGTTCGGGTAGACAGGCACGCTCACGGAGGCGATCTTGCGCACGACCGTCTTCTTCGTGCCGACGCTGGTCGTCGTCTTCTTGACGACGAGCGTCACCTGAAGTGCGCCCCACTGATTGGCCTGAACCTGCGGGCCGGAGACGGTCTTCGTCAGCGTCACGACCTTCTTCTTCGGCGCAACCTTGGTCTCCGTCGAGCGAGTGGCCGCTGCGACGGCGTTTCCGGCGGGGAGCACGATCGCGACCGCGCTAACGGCCGCAGTGATGTTCTTGTGCATGAAGACGTCCTTTCTCAGAGAGCGAAGCGTTCGGCATGGATGTGTGAGCGGCGGACGCCGGCGCCCCGGACGTTCCGCGTGACGATGTCGGTGAGCCCCGGCGGCCCGCAGACGTAGACGTCGCGCTCCGCGATGTCGGGAACGATCTCGCGGAGGTGATCCGGCGACAGATGCCGGCGTCCTTCCTCGGTCGTGTGGTCGCCGACGACGTAGCGGAGCTCGGTGCCGGACGAACGGGCGAGCCCGTCGAGCTCCCGCCGGAAGAGGATGTCCGCGTCCGAGACGACGCGGTAGAGCACGACAACGTCGCCGCGCATCTGCTGCAACAGCGCCCGCACGGGCGTGATTCCGATGCCGCCCGCGATCAGCAGCACCTTCTCGCGCCGGCGCGCCCCGTCGGTGAAGACGCCGAACGGCCCCTCGGCGACGACGCGCGTACCGATCGGGATCTCTGCCATGCGCTCCGTGTCGTCACCGAGCGCCTTCACGGTGATGCGCAGAGAGCGGCCGTCCGGCGCTGCCGACAGGGAGAACGGGTGCGCCTTCGACCAGCGGCCGCGCATGAGGAAGCGCCAGAGGAAGAACTGCCCCGCCTGAGCGTGCAGCCGGTGGAGGCCGCGTCCGGTGATCCACAGCGAGACGACCCCCGGCCCTTCCGCGACGACCGCGGCGACACGCAGCCGGTACCGCAGTGTGGCGAGAGCCGGCGCGAGGACGCGGAACACGACGAGCAGGGCGATCGTGGCCACGTAGAGCGCGCGCCAGTAGTCGGCGGCGATCGTGTTCAGCACCAGCTCGTTGCCGGTCGGGATCTGGTGGAACCAGGCGAGCGCGATCCCCGCGTAGGCGAGCAGGTGCACGGAGTACCACCACTCGTAGCGGAGCCGGCGCTTTACGATCACCACCGACGTCACGACGACCCCGACGAGCAGCACGGTGCCGACGGTGGCGGTGATCATCCCCGGATAGATGCCGCCGCCGAGCATGGTCGAGATCTCCTTCGGCAGCGAGAAGCGGTCGAGCAGCGCGTAGCCCCAGACGCTGAAGACGACGTGTGCGAGCACGAGGTCGAGGCAGGCGTGGCCGTTCCAGCGGTGCCAGACGCTCAGCCGGTCGAAGCCGACGAGCCGCTCGAGCGCGGTGACCCGCGCCAGCAGAATGACCTGGATGAGCGCGAGGTAGGCGCTGAGCAGGCCCGTCAGACGGGCGATGCTCGTGAGCACGTCGCCGCTCGAGCGAAGCGTGAGATTGCCGCCGTGGATCCACAGCCAGACGATCGCGGCGGTATTCCCGAGCACGACGGCCCAGACGGCCGTAAGGCCGAGGGCGCGGCGCCGGTGCCGCCGAACCGAAACCGCCGGGAGGAGCGGCTCGGGCATGGGTCGGGAGCGGTCCAGGGCGGCCATCTGTCCCCCATGTGACCGGTCCGGTGTGAAGATCACATGAGAGAAAGAGGCGGAAACCTCGCAAATCCTGCGCTCTGTTAGCGACCTCTCACGTGGAACGGCAGACTTACGGTGAATGCTCGTCCTCGTTGCAGACGACGACCGCGCCGTGCGCGAGTCCCTCGAACGCGCCCTTCAGCTCGCCGGCTACGAGGTCGAGCTCGCGGCCGACGGCGACGCGGCGCTCGCGGCCATCGAGCGGCGCACCCCGGACGCGGTCGTGCTCGACGTGATGATGCCCGGGTACGACGGGCTCGACGTCACCCGCCGGCTACGCCGCGAGGGCAACCGCCTGCCCATCCTGCTGCTCACGGCGCGCGATGCCGTGGGCGACCGCGTCGAGGGCCTCGATGCCGGCGCCGACGACTATCTCCCGAAGCCGTTCTCGCTCGACGAGCTGCTCGCACGGTTGCGCGCGCTGCTCCGCCGGTCGCTCGAGCAGGAGCCGCTCGACGTCCTGCGATTCGCCGATCTCACCTTCGACCTCGGGTCGATGGACGCGCGTCGCGGCGGGCGCCGCTTCGAGCTGACGACGACCGAGGCCCACCTGCTCGAGCTCTTCATGCGGAATCCGCGGCAGGTTCTCCCGCGGCCGCTGATCTACGAGCGGGTGTGGGGCTACGACTTCAGCCACTCGTCGAACGCGCTCGACGTCTATGTCGGCTACCTCCGGCGCAAGACCGAGGCGGAAAGCGAGCTCCGCTTGATCCACACCGTGCGCGGCACCGGCTACGTGCTTCGCGAGCCGTGACGTTCCGGCTGCGCCTCGCGCTTGCGGCGGCCCTCGCCGTCGCGACAACTGTCGCGATCGCCTCGGCGGTCGTCTACGTCGTGATGCGCGACCAGCTGCGGACGAGCATCGACCAGCAGCTCCAGCAGCAGTACCAGCAGGTGCTGAACAACCGCGGCTTCCTTGACCATGCGTTCGAGAACCGGCCGTTCGCAGCCCCCCAGCAGGGACCGAGCGCGACGGCGATGTATCTGCAGCTCGTCGCCGACAACGGCTTCACCCGTCTTGCTTCGAACGAGACCGAGAAGGTTCCGGTGGATCGCAGAGCGATTGCCGTCGCCGCGCAGAGACGTGGGCCGTTCTTCACCGACGGACGCGTCGGCGGCAAGAAGTCGCGCATCTACACCGTCTACGTCGCGCAGATCATCGACGCGACCGGCAACACGCACGGCGCCGCAATCCAGTTCGTGCGCCCGACCGACGATATCGACCGCATCCTGCACCGGCTCCAGCTGATCCTGCTGCTCGTACTCGCCGGCGGCCTTGCGGCCGGCGCCGCGGGCGGGGCGCTCGTCTCGCGCGCGGCGCTCGTCCCGGTTCGACGACTCACCGGCACGGCAGAGCGGATCGCCGAGACGGGCGAGCCGAGCGAGCGCGTGCCCGTCAGCGGCCGCGACGAGCTTTCACGGCTCGGCGGCGCGTTCAACACGATGCTCGCCGCGCTCGAGGAGTCGCTCGAGACGCAGCGGAGATTCGTCGCCGACGCCTCGCACGAGCTGCGCACGCCGCTGACGAGCATGCAGACCAACATCGAGGTGCTGAAGCAGCAAGGGCGCCTCGATCCCGTGGCCCGCGACCGCCTCTTCGCCGACCTCGAACGGGAGGCGCACGAGATGCGCGATCTGATCGCAGGCCTGCTCGAGCTCGCCCGCGGCGACGATCCGCGCCAGGAGCGGACGACGGTGCACGTGGACGAGCTCGTCGAGAACGCCGTGCTCCGCGCGCGCTCGCGCTACCCGCAGCTCACGTGGGCGACCCGACTCGAGCAGACCGTCGTCGAGGGATACGCGGAGCGGCTCGAGCGCGCGATCTGGAACCTGCTCGAGAACGCGGGCAAGTGGAGCAACGACGGTTCCTCCGTCGACGTCTTCCTCGAGAACGGCGAGCTCGTGGTGCGCGACTACGGCCCGGGCATCGCACCCGAGGATCGGGAGCACGTCTTCGACCGCTTCTACCGCGCGGCGAACGCGCGGTCGCTACCCGGCTCCGGGCTCGGGCTCGCGATCGTGCGCGAAGTCGCGGAGGCGCACGGCGGCTCGGTCGCAGCCGAGGAGGCCCCCGGCGGCGGCGCGATGCTCCGGCTTCGCGTGACGGCCGCAGCCAACTCTTAACCCCACCTCATCTGGGCCTGGTGCAATGAGTGAGCTGCATCGTGTTCCCTCCCGAACGACCGGCAACCCCTTCATCGTTCGGCGCCTCCCTCCATCCCCTGTCGAGGGGGGCGCCGGGCGAGCCGGTCAGCCGCGGAGATCGCGGAGCGCGTCGAGCGCGTCGTCGAACGAGCCCGCGACCCGGCCGCCGGTCGCCTCGATGCAGCCCGCGACGAAGAGGTTGAGCACCGTGGACTCGCCGCGCGAGCCCCGCAGGTCGGTGAGCAGGCCGACGACGCCCTTCTTCGTCTCGTCGGACTGCATCAGCGCGTAGAAGATCCCGATCTCGCAGGCCGTCCCGTCGTCGACCATCGGGCCGTCGAGCAGTGCGAGCACCGCGTTCGCGGATCCGAGGCCCTCCATGTCCTTGGCGAAGATCCACTCCGCCGTCGTGTCGGACTGCGCCAATTCGTGCTCATGCGGCACGAAGACGTCGAAACCGTCGTCACGCAAGCGCGCGGCGCACTCGTCGATGTAGCCGCGCTCGTACGGTGTGAACAGCGGTCCCGCAAAGTAGATCTTCATCGCGCGCAGCCTACGAGGTTGCGCGGCTCGAGGACACTCAGCGCCGGCGGCGGCGGAACAGGCCGCGCTCGACGAGCTCGGGCTCGGCTTCTGCATCGCCGGGCTCCGCGTCTTCGTCGCGCGGCTCGACTGCTTCGTCGCCCGGCTCGACGGCCGCTCCCTCGTCTCCCAGCTCCCAGGGGTCGAGCGCAGAGGCAGACGCCGCCTCGACCTCGTCGGCGGAGGCAACGATCGTCAAGGCTTCGGGCTCGGTCACCTCGTCCGGCTCAGCGGCTCCCCAGCCGGGCGCGGGCGCCTCGACAAAGGGCGCGGGCTCTCCCTCGGAAACAGGCGGCAGGAATGCGATCGCCGGCGGGACGAAGCGTGCACGCCCGGCCAGCCATTCCGAGAGCGCGACGATCACGAAGGCGGCGGCCATGAGCGCGACGACGACGACGGGACGGAAGTGCGCGACACCGGCGATCACCGCGACGGCGACGATCAGCGCGGCCTCGGCTGCGAGCCGCGCCACCACGACCGGCACCTCCCCCCGGCGCCCGTCATAGCGGGGCGCGTCGTAGCGCGTCGACGGCCAGAACGGCTCCTGGAGCCCGCCGCCGAGCCCGAGCGCCCGCAAGGCGCGCAGGTCGTTGCGCAGCGCGTCGGCGTCCCGCCGGAAGACCTCGACAGCCTCGAGGGCGCGCAGCGACGCGTCGAGCTGAGCCGCATGGCGATAGAACGAGTCGAACGCGTGCCGCACGGCTTCCTGCTCGTAGCCTTGCTCGGCGATCGGCAGGTCCTCGATCCGCGGCAGCGGCCCGGGCGGCGCGTCGGGAGAAGGCCAGGCGTCGTTCGTCATGGGCACCAGTATGCGGAGTTCACCGCAGCAATGAGAGTTCCTGGGGGTACTGCGGCAGGAGGTCGCCGGGAACCTCCACCCAGTCGTTGGGGCGGAGGGGCACGACGACGCGGATCCTGCCGCCGCGCACGAACCCGACGCGGCCGGGGCCGAGGTCGAGCGGCTCGTACGAGCCGAAGAACGCCTCGGGATACTCGGCCCGCAGCTGCAGGACACGCCGGATGAGGTGGAACTTCAGGGTCTCGCGCCGGGGGGCGGTCTGCTCCGCGTCCCGGTACGCGCGCTTCCAGTCGACGCCGCGCCGGTTGTCCGGATCGACGAGGTTCAGCGACCAGAACGCATCCCCCTGGTAGATGTCCGGCAGCCCGGGCGAGGTCAGCCGCAAGAGCAGCGCACCGAGCGACGCGTGCTCGCCGGCCAGCATCACGTCCTGCACGAACGGCTCGAAGTCGTCGAGGAACTCCCGGTTGTCGTAGAGCGACCGGACGAACGACGTCACACGCTTCTCGTGCCGCTCGTTCGGCTCGAGCCAGTTGGTCGTTCGCTTGCCCTCGCGCAACGCCTTCTCCAGATAGAGCTCGAACCGTTGCGGGATGATCGGCCACGCGCCGACAAGCGTCTGCCACACGAGGTACTCCTCGTTCGGATCGTCCATGCCGCCCGTCAGGTCCCGCCACCGGCGCACGTGCTCCGCCCAGCGCTCGTGCATGCCCGCGAGCGCACCGATGCGGGCGCGGACGTCGCCGGCGCGCTTCGTGTCGTGCGTCTGCGACGCGAGAAGCTGCAGCGGGTACCGCGCGAAGCGCTCGAGAGCGGCCTCATGGAGCTCCTCGGGGCTGATCGAGAACCGCCCCGGGTCGCCGCCGACCTCGTTCAGCGCGGTGAGCCGGAAATAGCGGTAGAACGCGGTGTCCTCGACGCCCTTCGCCATCACCGGGCCCGTCGTCTGCTGCCACCGCACGACGAACTCGTCGAGCTGCGGCGAGCGCTCACCCTCGAGGAGGACGATACGCCTGAGCTCCTCGTGCAAGACCTCGGACGCACGGCGGTCGTCGTCCTCGACACGTCCGGTCGCGGGCTCGACGTACGTCCGGTAGACGCGCAGGGCGGCCGCGGCCTCCTCGAGGCGCGGGTCGGCGTTGAGCGCGCGTAGCCGCTCGAACTCCGGAGCGAACGTGGTGCACGCAACCTCGAGCTTCGCCTCGTGCGCGACCTCGGCGAACGTGCGCCCCTCTCCGGTCAGCCCGGCGTAGAGCTCGGTCATCGGCCCTTCGCCGCGCGGATCGACGAAGAGCGCGGTCGAGTCGTTCGCGAACTCGTAGCCCGTCGTCCCTTCCACCGGCCAGCTCCGCAGCGGCTCTCCCGGCTCGAGGATCTTCTCGACCCAGACATGCGCAACACCGCGGTCACGCAGCCGCTCGAGGTACTCGCGCGGATTCGCAAGCCCGTCCGGATGGTCGATCCGGAGCCCTTCGACCAGCCCGTCGTGCACGAGCTCGAGCACCTTTGCGTGCGTGACCTCGAACACCTCCGGGTCCTCGACGCGAACGCCGCCGAGCTCGCCGACGTCGAAGAATCGCCGGTACCAGCCCGAGCCCGGATCGGTGTCGAAGAATCTCGCCCGCAGGTCGGGGTCGGACCAGAAGCGGTTCTCCGCCTCCGAGGTGGCCATGTGGTTCGGGACGATGTCGAGGATCACCCCGAGGCCGGCTGCGCCCGCGGCGTCGCAGAGCGCACGCAACTCCTCCTCGCCGCCGAGATCGTCCGAGATGCGCGTCGGGTCGACCACGTCGTAGCCGTGCGTCGAGCCGTGCGTCGCCTGGAGCGACGGCGAGAGGTAGAGATGCGACGCGCCGAGCTCCTGCACGTACGGCAGCGCGATCTCACGCGCGGCACGAAAGCCGAAGCCCTCGTTCAGCTGGAGACGGTAGGTGCAGCGGAAGTCGGTCACGCGCGGCGGAGGAGCACGAGGGCGCGATCCTGCACGACGACCTCGGCACGGCCGGGGATCGGGCCCTCGGGGACGCCCTCGCCGGTCGCAAGCTCGACAAGCCAGCGGGCGCCGAAACGCCGGGTCGGAAGCGTGAACGTCACAGGCTCGAAATGCGCGTTGAAGAGCAGCAGGAAGGAGTCGTCGACGATCTGCTCGCCGTCGGGCGCGCGCGACGGAATCTCCTGTCCGTTGAGGAAGACGCCGAGCGTGCGTGCGTCGTCGCGCTGCCAGTCCTTCTGCGTCATCCGGCGTCCGTCGGGACGGAACCACCACACGTCGGGCAGCCCGGAGCCGCGCACCTCCCTGCCGGTGAGGAACGCCGAGCGGCGGAACACGGGATGCTCACGCCGCAGGCGGATCAGTTGCTGCGTGAACGCGAGCAGCTCCGGGTCGCCGCTCGCCCAGTCGAACCACGAGATCTCGTTGTCCTGGCACCAGGCGTTGTTGCTGCCGCCCTGCGACCGGCCGAGCTCGTCGCCGCCGAGAATCATCGGAACGCCTTGCGAGAGGAGAAGCGTCGTGAGGAAGTTCCGCTGCTGACGCGCCCGCAGCGCGTTCACGATCGGATCGTCCGTCGGCCCTTCGACGCCGCAGTTCCAGGAGCGGTTGTCGTCGGTCCCGTCCTTGTTCTCCTCGCCGTTCGCTTCGTTGTGCTTCTCGTTGTACGAGACGAGGTCGCGGAGCGTGAACCCGTCGTGCGCGGTGATGAAGTTGATCGACGCGGACGGCGTGCGCCCGTCACCCTGATACAGGTCGCTCGAGCCGGTGAAGCGGGAAGCGAACTCCGCGACGTTCGCCTGGGCGCGCCAGAAGTCGCGCATCGTGTCGCGGTAGATGCCGTTCCATTCGGCCCAGAGCACGGGGAAGTTGCCCACCTGATAGCCGCCCGGCCCGACGTCCCACGGCTCTGCGATCAGCTTCACCTGCGAGAGCACCGGATCCTGGTGGATCGTGTCGAAGAACGCCGAGAGACGGTCGACTTCGTAGAACTCGCGCGCGAGCGCCGACGCGAGGTCGAACCGGAACCCGTCGACGTGACAGTCGATCACGAAGTAGCGCAGCGAGTCCATGATCAGGCGCAGCACCGACGGATGCACGGGGTTCAGCGAGTTGCCGGTCCCGGTGAAGTCCATGTAGAACCGGGGCTCGTCGGGCATCAGCCGGTAGTAGCTCGCGTTGTCGACGCCCTTGAACGAGAGCGTCGGCCCGAGATGGTTGCCTTCGGCCGTGTGGTTGTAGACGACGTCGAGGATCACCTCGATGCCGGCATTGTGCAGCGCCTTGACCATGCCCTTGAACTCGCGCACCTGCTCGCCGTGCGTGCCCGTCGCTGCGTACAGCGCGTGCGGCGTGAGGTAGCCGATCGACGAGTAGCCCCAGTAGTTCGTTAGTCCCTTGTCGTGCAGGAAGCTCTCGTCGGCGATGTGGTGGATCGGCAGCACCTCGACCGCGGTGACGCCGAGCTGCTGGAAGTACTCGAGCGCAGGCTCGGACGCAAGGCCGGCGTACGTGCCGCGGAGGTCCTCGCGCACGGCCGGGTGCAGCTTCGTCAGGCCCTTCACGTGCGCCTCGTAGATGACCGTCTCCGACCAGGGATGGGCAGGCGGGCGGTCGTCCTGCCAGTCGAACGCCGGGTCGATCACGACGCACTTCGGGATCGCGTCCGCGTCGTCCTCGTCGTCCGGCTCGAGGTCGGCGTCCTCGTCGAGGCTTGGCACGTACGGCAGCACGTTCGCCCGGTCCCACTGCACGGCGCCCTCGATCGCCTTCGCGTACGGGTCGATGAGGAGCTTGCTCGGATTGAAGCGATGCCCTGTTTGTGGGTCGTACGGCCCATGGACGCGATAGCCGTAACGCTGTCCGGGCCCGATGCCCGGGATGTAGCAGTGCCAGTTGAACGCCGTGCGCTCGGCCAGCTCGACGCGCGTCTCGCTGCCTTCCGCGTCGAAGAGGCACAGCTCGACGCGCTCGGCGTTCTCGGAGAACAGCGCGAAATTCGTCCCCTGACCGTCCCAGGTGGGTCCGAGAGGGAAGGGGTTGCCGGGCCACACGTTCACGGGCGGCGAATGTCTACCTGTTTTGCCTGGAAGTCTGCGACGAGCTCGACGCTGCCGCGACGCAAGCGCAGCACCTTCGCGTCCTCGTCGACCTCCACCGACAGGTCGCGCGGCAGGTCGCGGCGCAGCGCGAGCAGCTCGCGGTAGAGCGGGTCGGGCTTGCCGCTTGGGACCTTCGACCGTCGGAAGGTCTCGACCGACTGCGGGTCGGGCACGCCCTCGCCGGAGAACGAGGTGAACGCCTCGAACTCGCGCCTGCGGCCCTCGCGCGTCGCGTCTGCGATCGACAGATCGATGTGATCGGTGAAGAACTGGAAGGGGCTTGCAGCGAGCGACTCCTCACCCATGAAGAGCAGCGGCGTGCACGGCGAGAAGAGGGTCACCGCCGCTGCGACCCGCAGCGCATCCGGCGGCAGGCGGTCGCCCACGGCTCGATTGCCGACCTGGTCGTGATTCTGCGCGCAGACGACGAGGCGGCGCGGATCGCGCCCTTGCCCCTGCAAGTCTTCGCCGAGCAGCGCCAGCGAGCCGTAGCCCTCGTAGTAGCCCTCCTGCTCGCCCGTCAGCAGCGCGTGCAGGTGGTGATGCGTGCTGTCGGCCCACTGCGCATCGTGGCCCCACTCGTCGATGGGCCGCCAGTCGTCGACCGCCATCTCCGAGATGACGAGGGCACGAGGGCTCGCATCGCGCACGCGTGCGGCAAGCTCCGCGCAGATGTGCTGCGGCGAGTCGTCGAAGATCGCGTGCACGGCGTCGAGTCGCAAGCCGTCGATGTGGTAGTCGCGCACCCACAGCTCTGCGTTCTGGATCGCCCACTCGCGCACGCCGGCCTGCTCGTAGTCGATCGCGTCGCCCCAGAAGGTCTCGTGCTTGCTCGTGAAGTACGGGGCGAAGGCACGCAACGCCTCGTTGCCGGGGCCGACATGGTTGTAGACGACGTCGAGCAGCACCGCGAGGCCTGCCGCATGTGCTGCGTCGACGAGACGCGCCAGCCCTTCGGGCCCGCCGTACGCGCGATGCGGCGCGTGGGCGTAGAGACCGTCGTAGCCCCAACCCCGCTCCCCCGGGAACGTCGCGACGGGCATCAGCTCGATCGCGGTCACGCCGAGGTCGCGCAGAGCCCGGAGGCGCGGGATCGCCGCGCCGAAGGTTCCCTCCTCGGTGAACGTGCCGACGTGCAGCTCGTAGATGACGAGGTCGTCGAGCGGGACGCCCTCCCAGCCCTCGTCGGTCCACGCGAACGCGCCGGTGTCGACGACCGCGGACGGGCCGCGCACGCCGTGCGGCTGCGCACGCGAGCAAGGGTCGGGATACGACTCCTCGCCGTCGACGACGAGCAGGTACTCGTCGCCCGCGCCTGCGGGGACGAGCGCCTCGTAGACGCCGTCGCCGGTGTCGGCGAGCTCGTACCGCCCGCCGGGCAGGTCGACGGCCAGCGAGCGGACGCTCGGCGCCCACACGCGCAGCTCGACGTGCCTCTCGCCGCCCGGGCGCTCCTCCACCGGGACCGCGCCGAAGCTCCGCCTCAACGGTTGCTCTCCCCCGGCCGACACCGGGGTTGGCCTACCCCCGCTCGGGTAGCTCAATCCTCAGCGCCCGGCCGCGTAGCCCTGCATGCCGCGGGGGTTCGCGCCGGCCTTGAGCTGCCCGTCCCGCTCACGGCCGACCGCGCTCACGCGACCCAGTGACCACGGCGGCGACACCTCGACGTCGTGGCCCCGCTCGCGCAGGCCCGCCAGCGTCTGCTCGCCGGCGCGCTCCTCGACCGCGACGTGCCGCGACCGCGTCCCCCGCGGATAGAAGGAGCTCGGGAACGCCTCCGTGTGGTGGCTCGGCGCGTCGATCGCGGCCTGCAGGTCGAGCCCGAAATGGACGTGGCCGAGCAGCACCTGCAGCGTCCACTGGTCCTGCTGGTCGCCGCCCGGTGTTCCGAGCGCGAGGTACGGCGCGCCGTCGCGGCCGACGAGTGTCGGCGAGAGCGTCGTGCGCGGGCGTTTGCCCGGCTCGAGCGAGTTGGGCAGGCCCTCCTCGCGCCCGAACATCTGTGCGCGCGTGCCGAGGCAGAAGCCGAGCTCGGGGATCACCGGTGCGCCCCAGAGCCAGCCGCCGCTCGGCGTCGCCGCGACCATGTTTCCCCACCGGTCGACGACGTCGATGTGCACCGTGTCGCCACGCGTGGGCTCGCCGACGCCGGGCGCGAGCGGCGCGCTCTCGACCGGAGCCGCGAGCCGCGGCCTGCGGCCGTCGGGGGAGCCGGGGCGCAGCTCGCCCGACGACTCGTCGCCGACGAGCGTGCGTCGCTCGTCCGCGTACTCGCGTGACAGCAACGTCTCCATCGGGACGTCGGTGAAGCCGGGATCGCCGTACCACGCCTCGCGGTCGGCGAAGGCGAGCTTCGCGCACTCCGTGACGGTGTGCACATATGCCGCGCTCGCGTGACCCATGCCCACGAGGTCGAAGCCCTCGAGGAGCCGTAGCTGCTGGAGGAAGACCGGCGCCTGGCTCCACGGGCCCGCTTTCAGCACCGACATTCCGTGGTAGTCGACGGCCAGCGGCTGCTCGTACGACGGCGCCCAGTCCCGTAGATCCTCCGCCGCGAGCAGCCCGCCGTGGCGCTCGCCCGAGCTGTCCAGCCACTCGAGCTCCTGGAACGCGAGGAACGCGTCGGCGACGAAGCCGCGGTACCACGCGTCGTGCGCTGCCGCGATCTGCCCGTCGCGGTCGGACGCGTGCGCCTCGGCCTCGTCGACGATGCGGCGATACGTCGCCGCAAGCCGCGGGTTCCGGTGCAGGCCGCCCGGCTCCGTGACGGGGAGATAGACGTCCGCCGACGTCGTCCACTCGTCGCGGAAGAGCGACTCGACGTTGCGGATCGCGCCGGCGATCTGCGGGATCAGCGGATAGCCGTCCTCGGCGTAGCCGATTGCGAAGCGGAGCACGTCGCGGAGCGTCAGCGTGCCGTGGTCGCGCAGCAGCGCGAGCCAGCCGCCGAATGCGCCCGGCACCACGGCGGAGAGCGGGCCGG
>ORMF012193345.1_pt1 | contig 19297 bp, 18 predicted proteins | sample 1779871 | NCBI WGS metagenome assembly ORMF01 (sample SAMEA104232316, study PRJEB22302) | groundwater metagenome | biome: forest; feature: aquifer; material: groundwater | place: USA | collected 2011-08-07 | depth 5.4 m | reverse complement strand
GAATCCGCGCACTCGCCCAGGCTACGTACGGTGGCAGTATCGTCTTCCTCTTCAACTCCCGTTTGCACAGGCTTCCAATAGCGCAGCGCAGAGAACTGGCGATAGCGATGCATCAGCGCTGCGCAGACAATAGTCTTGCCCACGCCCGTGTCTGTCCCAGTTACAAACAGTCCGCGCATCATGCGGCAAGAAATGCAAACTCCTCCAAAGCAGCGGTGAGGGCGCTGGCAAATCGTGAAAGAATTTCTTGTTCCAACCCAACATTAATCGAGACTCGCAACCTGGCCGTACCTTGGGGAACGCTCGGAGGCCGGATTGCTCGTACGTCAAAACCCTGCTCTTGCAGCCTCTCCGCAACCATCGCAGCGCCTTCGTTATCGCCAATGACGACAGGAATGATCTGCGAGCATCCGGAACCCACGTCCAGTCCCTCACGGCCCAACAGTTCGCGCAAGAACACTGATCGCTCGATCAGTTTAGTGCGCCTGCCGGGTTCTCGTTCTACGCAGTCAAGCGCGGCATCGAGCGCCTCGGCGATGGCCGGAGGTGGCGCAGTTGAGAAGATGAATGGTCGCGCCTTCTGAACCAGGTAATCTATGGCCCAGGATGGCCCGGCAATGAAAGCACCCGCGACACCCAGTGCTTTTCCGGCGGTATTGATCGACAGCACGACGTCATCCTGGATACCTGTCTCTTCGATCAGGCCGCTGCCGCTCGGTCCGTAAATTCCGACCGCGTGGGCTTCATCAACAATCAGCGCTGTACCGGTTGCTCTACACAATGCGGCATAGTCAGCCAGCGGCGCTTCGTCACCGTCCATACTAAACAGGGATTCAGTGACCAGGAATTTCTGACCGCGGGCAGCGTTTTCTCTCTCAATCATGTGCGCTAGTTCATAAACGTCCGCATGCCGAAACACGACTCTTCGTGCCTTAGAGAGACGGAGGCCGTCAATCAGGCTGGCGTGGTTCAGTTCATCCGAGAAAACTACATCATCCTCCTCCAGAAACGTTGAGAGCGCCGCAACATTAGCGAGGTAGCCACTGCTGAAATAGAGCGCGTCCTCGGTATCTTTCCAGCGCGCAAACCGTCGCTCGATCTGGCTGAAGCAATTCCGGTGACCGCGCAGCAGGCGCGATCCAGTGGAACCGCATCCTTCGGTCATGACGGCCTTGCCCATGCGCTCCTTGATCAGCGGATGCGTCGCAAGTCCGAGGTAATCGTTGGAAGAGAGATCGATGCCCTGGGGCGGTCGCCACCGACGCCGCAAGCCAAGCGCATCAAGTTCCCCAAACTGCCGCCTTACCCTTTGTTCCAGTTTGTGATGATTGCTCATAGGTCATCTCAGGGTGAATGGTAGTTTCACAACGTATTTCTTTGCTGGATTGAAGATGCATCCCTAGTCGGCCGAGCAGATCGAGATCTCGATCCTGTTCCGGATTCGGTGTGGTCAACAGACGTTCACCCATAAAAATTGAATTCGCGCCTGCGAGAAAGCAGAGCGCTTGAGCTTCATCCGAAAGCTCTCTCCGGCCGGCACTCAACCGAACCATTGAAGCGGGCATAAGGATGCGCGCCGTTGCTATGGTGCGCACCAGCTCGAACGGATCGATAGGAGCCTCGTCAGCCAAAGGGGTGCCTTCGACGCGCACCAGTAAATTGATCGGCACGCTTTCTGGATGCGGCTGCATACTAGATAACTGCCGCAACAAGCTGAAGCGATCAGTTCGGCGCTCGCCCATGCCAATGATTCCGCCACAGCAAACGGTGATGCCGGCTCTGCGCACGCGCGCCAACGTTTCCAGCCGATCCTGGTAACTTCGTGTTGAAATGATCTCTTCATAGAACTCAGGCGAAGTATCGAGGTTGTGGTTGTAAGCGGTGAGTCCTGCTGTGGCCAAGGCCCTGGCCTGCTGATTATTCAACATGCCTAAGGTACAACATGCTTCAATTCCCAGAGCCCGCACGCCGCGCACCATCTCCAACACTTGTTCAAACGCGCCGCCGCTCGGCGCATCACGCCAGGCAGCGCCCATACAAAATCGCGTGGAACCGGCTTCTTTTGCCTGACGCGCATGAGCCAGCGTCTCCTCGACTGATGTTAAGGGCGTGACCTTCAAACCGGTTTGATAACGTGCTGACTGGGGACAATATCCGCAGTCTTCCGGACAACCTCCGGTCTTAATGCTTAACAGCGAACAGGCCTGAACTTCGTCAGCGCGGTGCCAGATCCGATGAATCGATTGCGCGCGAAAGATGATCTCGGGTAAAGGACGTGCGTAAAGAGACTCGATCTCGCCTAAGGCCCAGTCATATCTTGGCTCTATCCTTGATTCGTTAACGCTCGATTCGTAAGGTTCGGGGCCGTGAGTCATGATGCGGTGGACCAAAGAAAGTCACGATAAATTAGCTATCGGTCGGTTCTCAGTATCTCTATGTCTCAAGGGCGCCTATGCATTCCTTGACGATGCCGTAACACTCGCAGGCAATAGCCTTCAATCCGTCGCGATCGAGAATCCTGATACGGCGACGGCTGCATTCAATCAAGCCGCTCTTTTGTAGCGCACGCACCGCCACGCTGACGCGGTTACGATGCACGGTCAACATGCTTCCGATCTGTTCCTGCGTTACGTCCAGTATGTCCGCCTTCAAACTGTCGCTCGTCGCCAGCAACTGGCGGCTAAGCCGCTGCTCGGGACTATGAAAATGTTTACACACCAGTGCCTGGAGCGTCTGAGTTTGTAATACATTGGCATAACGGAGCAGCGTTTCCTGAAGTTTGCCGTGGCGATTTAATTCACCGCGCAGCGAATCCATGTTTATCCTGAGAGCCTCTATCCGCGTCTGAGACATTACCCGGTAAGGCGCTATATCTGCTCCGAGAATTATGGGAACGCCGACAAAGCCCTCGTTGCCAACTGTGCCGACCTCGATCGTTAGCCCATTCTCTGCAAGCACCAGCACCGAAGCTACGCCGCGTTCGATGAAGGTCGCGTGGCGCATGCTGCTGCCCGCCTCGCAAAGGACCCTGTTTTTTGGGAAATCAACGGCTTTCAACATTGGCGCGAGATAAGCGTATTCATCACGCGGCAAAGCCGCCAGCAGACGGTTCTCGACACCGTTAAATTCTTCCGATGGCGAAACGATTTGATCACCCCGACGGCGCAATTCAACTATCATCCCGTTCATTTGACTAACTCAAGTACCCGCTAACCGTGCTTCGCTGGCTAGGCAGATTGGCCCTATAACCAGTGCTCATCCCTTGCTGTCTAAGTGGTTCGGGAAGACTGTTATCTGAAACGAGTGCTACTCGTCGCGCCTAACCTCCGATCCGGAGAAGTTGACCCCGTGATTCCTTCAACCTGCGGCTGTGGTTCAAGAGAACGCCCCCAGGGCTCCTTCGACCGGCACCCTTGTAATAGACTCCCCGACAGCGCAGCCATCTCTCGCCACTCCTCCGCCTCCACCTTCTCGAAGGGCATAAGCTCCGCTTAATTCAAGATAAGCCGAATTATGTATTGCGAGTAACTAAGATGGTTGACACCTTGCCTGCGTGATCCATATAGTGTTGAGTTTGAGGCGGCCAGGCCCGCATACGTTGAGGGACCCAGAACGCATGATGCGCACGAACAATTGGTTTTATTACTTCGCGTTTACCTACCGCTTCTCTTTTGGGGAGGGCGGACTGGAGCGAAGCACTCGTGCGCATAAGACATAAACACTAAGCGCAAAAGTTTCTACTCGCAGCCGGCCGCGACCCTTATGGAAAGAGGATCGCGGCCGGCTCTTCTTGTTGGCAAGGGTTTTTGAGGCTCGGGACTTAATTAACGCCCTCCGGAGAGGAAAGCAGATGAGTATCGAGGATTGGCGAAGCGAAATTGACAGTATTGACGAGGAGCTACTTCGATTACTGAATACCAGAGCCCGGCTGGCCCTGAAAGTTGGCGCCTTGAAAAGAGAAGCCCTTTTGCCACTCTGCGATAAGGACCGCGAACGCGACATTATCAGAAAGGTCTGCCTGGCCAACCCCGGCCCACTCGACAAGAGGGCTGTTACGCGCCTGTTCCGGCGCATCATTTTTGAATGCCGACGCGTGGAAACTTGTCATACTAAAACAGGAACTGTCCCTTCAATGCAAGAGGTGATCAGATGAAAGCGGACTCTGCATCCTTGCGCGTCGCCTTTCAAGGTGAGCGCGGCGCTTTCAGCGAAGAGGCGGCCCTGACGCTGCTGGGCGAATCAATCGAGCTAGTGCCGCGCGCCACGTTCGAAGCTCTTTTCACCAGCATTGACGAAGGTTTGGCGGACGTTATCCTGGCGCCGTTTGAGAACAGTCTCATGGGAAGCGTTCATCGAAGTTATGATCTGCTGCTCGGGACTTCTCTGGTGATCACCGCCGAAGTCATCATTCTTATCAGCCACAATCTCATAGGAATTCCCGGATCAAGCTTTGAAGAAATAACGAGTGTTAAATCGCATCCGGTTGCGCTCGCTCAATGCGAACGCTTCTTTGCTGCGCATCCGAGACTGAAGAGAATCGCCGCGGAAGATACGGCCGGCAGTGTCGCGGAGATTATTCGTCAAGGTGAAGGCGCGTGCGCCGCAATCGCCGGGCGCCACGCCGCAGAAGTTTACGGCGGCGTAATCCTCCGCGAGCATCTCGAGGATCATCCCGAGAATTACACGCGCTTCGCCGTACTCTCCCGAGAGTCGAACACGCCGCCCGAGGCCAATAAGCTATCGCTGGTCATAAAACTCAAGCATCGACCCGGCGCATTGCATTATGCCCTGGTCCCCTTTGCTCGACGCGGCATCAATCTACTCAAGATTGAAAGTCGGCCGGTCCACGGCAGTCCCTGGGAATACCACTTCTATTTGGATCTGCAAGCATCGACGGCTGATCCAAAGGTTGCCGCCGCCCTCACAGAACTTCGTCAACACGCTACCGAAGTTCGCCTGCTGGGGTGTTACCCATCAGCCCAAGCCAACTGCAACGAACCCAACGCTGAAAACCATCAAGAGGTCTTAAGAAATGATTATCAACATGTCAGCTCAAGCTAGCAAAGAGGAGATCGAACACGTGACAGACAGAATCAAGGAGTGCGGCTATCAGGCGCATGTCATTCGCGGTACCGAACGCACGGTCATCGGGGCGGTGGGAAGTAACGGCCACCGCAACGAGCTTGAAGCGCTTCGCGCCGCACCGGGCGTCGAAGACATTATCCCGATCGCCCATCCATTTAAGCTGGTCAGCCGTCAACTGCAAAATCGTCACACGGTCGTTCGCGTTGGCAACGTGGAAATCGGCGCCGGCGAGTTAGTGGTGATGGCCGGTCCCTGCTCGGTTGAATCGCGAGAGCAATTGCTGGAAACGGCCCGGGCCGTGAAAGCAGCGGGCGCCAGAATGCTTCGCGGCGGGGCCTACAAGCCTCGCACTTCGCCTTACGACTTCCAGGGACTCGGCGTTGAGGCGCTCGAGCTTTTGAAAGAGGCGCGCAATGAAACGGGCCTGCCGGTGGTAACAGAAGTGATGAGCGAAGCGGATGTTGAAATCGTGGCTGAGTACGCGGATATGTTGCAGGTGGGCGCGCGCAATATGCAGAACTTCGCCCTGCTCCGCAGACTGGCAGCGGTTCGCCGTCCGATCCTGCTGAAGCGCGGGGCATCGGCGACCATCAAAGAGTGGCTGCTGGCGGCTGAATACTTATTGGCGGGCGGTAACTCCAACGTGGTCTTGTGTGAACGCGGTATCAAGACTTTTGAGACCGAGACACGCAACACGCTCGATCTGGCAGCGATCGCTTTGGCAAAAGAACTATCGCATCTGCCAGTCATTGCCGACCCATCACACGCCACTGGGCGACGCAGTCTGGTTCCGGCAATGTCCAGAGCATCGATTGGAGCGGGAGCAGACGGGCTCATCATTGAGGTCCATCCATGTCCCGAGCGAGCACTCTCTGATGGTCCACAATCGCTGGACCTTCCCGGCTTTGCGGAACTGATGTGCGACCTGCGTAGGTTTATGCCCGTGACGGCAAAGGTGGAGGCAGCCTAAGAGATGCTCCGCTTCGCGACGGCCGGAGAATCTCATGGACGCGCACTCATGGCCATCCTTGAAGGTCTGCCGGCAGGCCTACCTGTTGACCCTCCGCAGATCAATTGCGAGCTTCGCCGCCGACAGTCAGGTTACGGGCGTGGCGGACGCATGAAGATCGAGCAGGACTCGGTTCAGATCCTGAGTGGCGTGCGTCATGGTCTGACGCTCGGTTCTCCGGTGGCCCTCACGATCGAAAACCGCGATTGGGCCAACTGGGATGAAGTGATGGCGGTCCCCCCAGTTGATCTGCCTCTTGAGAAATCGCGATTGGTGACGAGGCCTCGTCCCGGACACGCAGACCTGGCCGGCGGTCAGAAATACAACGTCCGCGATCTACGAAACATTCTGGAACGAGCCTCGGCCCGCGAGACGGCGGCGCGCGTTGCTTGCGGCGCACTGGTGAAACAATTGCTCGCCGTTTTTGAAGTTGAGATTAGAAGTCACGTGATTCAGCTTGGCGGCGTGCCGAAAGATCCGCTCGATCTCGAGTGGGAAGCGATTGCCGCCATACCCAGTGATTCTGCTCTCAATTGTGCGGACGACCTGGCGCAGGGACGCATGATTGCGCTCATCGATGAGAAGCGTCGGGAAGGCGACACCCTGGGCGGCGTATTCGAGGTTGTGGTGCGTGGCGTAGTTTCGGGCTTGGGCTCACATACTTCCTGGGATCGGAAACTTGATGGCCAACTGGCGCAAGCCGTGATGTCGATTCCGGCAGTCAAAGCCGTGGCAATCGGCGGCGGGATCGAAGCCAGTTCCCTTCCCGGTTCTGCTGTGCACGACGAAATTGGTTACAACGAAGAGGCGAAGAAATTCATGCGCGACACGAACCGTGCTGGAGGTCTGGAAGGCGGTATCACGAATGGTGAAGAGATTCGCGTGAGAGGTTTTCTCAAACCTATTTCTACGCTCCGACACGCGCTGCGCTCGGTCGATATCGACACTAAAGCAGAGTCACTGGCAGCCTTTGAGCGTTCTGACGTCACGGCAGTTCCCGCAGCGGGTGTGATTGGCGAAGCGATGGTGGCGCTGGTCCTGGCCGGCGCGATGCGCGAGAAGTTCGGGGGCGATAGCCTGTGCGAGATGCAGCGCAACTTCGAAGGCTACTTAAATCAATTACGAGAATACTGATGTCTGCCGCTATTGAAGTGAAGAGTAAAGGAACCGGTGCGAAGATTTGCGTGCCCGTCTGCGCTCGCACAGTGCGCGAGTTAAGGGAAGAGATTAATCGCGCAAGTGCGGTTGCTGACCTGATTGAGCTGCGATTGGATTGCCTGAATGCAGCAGAGCTTGATAAGGCTGGCCGATGTCTAAATGACCTGTTAGTTTCTTGTCGACAGCCCGTTGTGCTCACCTTGCGTTCCGCAACCGAAGGCGGCCAATGCAGTTTGAGCAATCTTGAGCGCCACCACTTCTGGCTCAAACATCTTGCTCCCGATAAGCATAGCGCAGCTTTCATAGACATCGAACTTGATTTGGCGCTTCTGTTTCTGGAGTGGGAGCGAGCTGGCACACTTTCACTTGATTGGAGCCGGGTCATCTGCTCATATCATGACTTTCGAGGCGTGCCCGCCGACCTGGAGAAGATTTATGAACGGATGGCTCGCACACCTGCTCGCGTGCTGAAGATAGCCGTAACTGCCCCCGGGAGCACGGACGCAATTCCACTATTCAAATTGCTGGAGCGCGCGCAACGCGAAGGTCGTGAATTGATCCCGGTGGCAATGGGTGAACCAGGCCTCGTAACTCGCATCCTGGGTCCCTCGCGTGGTGCCTTTTTGACCTTCGGCTCGCTTGATGCAACTAGCTCAACGGCACCAGGGCAAATGACGGTTGCCGACCTAGCTAATCTATATCGTATCCGTACTATTGATGAGCAAACCGAGATCATTGGTGTCATCGGCTCAACCCTGACGCATTCGGTTTCGCCCCACATGCATAACGCCGCCTTCGCCGCGCTCGGGGTTAATGCCGTTTATTTGCCATTCGAGGTTAATGATCTCCCGCAGTTTGTTCAGCGCATGGCACGACCGAAAACGCGCGAGATTAATTGGCAACTGCGAGGCTTCAGCATTACCACTCCGCACAAGACCGCGATACTTGATGAACTCGATTGGATTGAAGATTCGGCCAGAACTATCGGCGCCGTCAACACCGTAGTTATCAAGGATCAACTCCTTTTAGGCTACAACACGGATGCGGCGGCGGCGCTTGCGCCCCTCCGGAACGTAATGGACCTGCGCGGAGCGCGCATCGCATTAATCGGCGCAGGCGGAGCAGCCCGCGCTCTTCTTTGGAGCCTGCAGCAAGAGGAAGCTCAAGTAACAGTTTTCTCTCGTCGCCCCGACGACGTGACTCCGATCGCGAAGCGGCTCGGAGCAAAAGCCGAGCAGCTTGCCGACGCACGCTTCGACGGCTTTGACATCGTCATTAACGCGACGCCATTGGGTACGCGCGGACCTCTTGTCAATCAGACTCCGGCCACGGCCGCTCAGCTCGGCGGGGTACACCTCGCCTGCGATCTGGTTTACAACCCCGTCGATACTCGATTCCTTCGCGAAGCCCGGATGACTGGTTGTGAGACGGTTTGGGGGACTTGAAATGTTAATCACGCAGGCGGCAGAACAATTTCGCTTGTGGACTGGCCAGAAGGCGCCACTCGGCGTAATGCGTGAAGCAGCCGGAAGCGCGCTGGCAGAAATGGTCGGCTGCGTGGAATGGAAACAAAGACAATGAACGCCCTCGCGAATCCTCTGAAACGCGGTAACACAGTAACCATCAAACCGGCTAAGCGGCTTCGAGGACATTTGCATCTGCCGGGAGATAAATCCATCTCACACCGTGCGGCAATTATCTCGGCATTGGCGCACAGAGGCGTTGCGCGTATAGAGAATTTTTCGACGAGCCAGGATTGCCGGGCCACACTCGCGTGTCTCCGCCAGCTTGGTGTCTTGATCGAGCAAGAGGACACCACCACCATACGAATCGAAGGAGTGGGACCGCAGGGATTCTCCCGCGCACCCGCCGGGCTACTCGATTGCGGAAACAGTGGCTCAACGATGCGCATGCTGGCCGGCGCTCTGGCTGGGCAAAACATCATCGCGACCTTGACTGGCGATGAATCTCTTCGCTCGCGTCCGATGAAAAGAGTTATCGAGCCACTCGAACAAATGGGCGCGAACATCACTTCGAATTTGAATCGCGCTCCTCTAAGGATCAGCGGGCGACGTCCGTTTCGCTCAATCACCTTTGAGATGTCCGTGCCGAGTGCACAAGTCAAATCTGCCATCCTGCTGGCCAGCCTGAATGCTCACGGGCGCACTGAAGTCATTGAAGGTTTTCCGGCCACGCGCGATCACACCGAGCGTATGTTGAATTGGTTCGGCGTGCAGGTTGCGACAAAAGTGATCCCTCATGAAACAGTTTTCATGAATCATACGATACTCGAAGGCCCGCAGCGATTTGCGGCGCGCGACATCCTTGTGCCTGGCGATATCTCCTCGGCCGCTTTCTTCATCGTGGCTGCCACGCTGTTGCCGGGCTCGGAGCTTGAGATTACAAATGTCGGGCTGAATCCCACGCGCGCTCACTTCCTTCGCACCCTCCAGCGCTTAGGCGCTCAAGTACGCACCGACAATGTGCGCGTTGAATGCAACGAACTGGTTGGAGATATTCAGGTAAGAGGGGTAAAGGATCTCGCGCCCATAGAAGCAGGCGCGAACGTGCTGCGCGGACCTGAGATTGCCCAGTTGATTGACGAACTCACGATCCTTGCAGTGTGCGGCACCCAGATTGAAGGTGGCCTCGAGATTCGCGACGCCAGGGAATTGCGTGTCAAAGAGTCCGACAGAATTGTCGCCACGGTGGCGAATCTCCGCGCTATGGGCGCAACTGTGCAAGAGCACGAAGATGGGTTGACCGTGGCTGGGCCAGTGAAACTCAAGGACGCGCTTTTGGACGCACACGGCGACCACCGTATTGCGATGGCTTTTACCATCGCCTCATTGATCGCCCATGGTGAGTCAGAAATCGTCGGGGCAGAATGTACGGCGGTCTCGTTTCCCGAGTTCTATGAGCTGCTCGAATCGGTGGTTGAAAGATGATCTTTGGCATCCGGCGCGTTGTTATTACCGGTTTCATGGCCGCGGGAAAGACAACTCTGGCAACGATGCTGGCACGGCGGCTGAATTCAAGCGCAATTGATCTTGATTCTGTGATTAGTGAGCGCGAAGGCCGTAGCGTGCCGGCTTTGATTGATGAGAAAGGAGAGGCGGAATTTCGTGACGCGGAGACCCGAGCCCTCCGGACCGTGCTGGACATGGGAATGTCGCGCGTTATCGCGCTCGGTGGCGGCGCCTGGACAATTGCCGACAATCGGCAAGTCATCGCCAACTACAATTGCCTGACGGTCTGGCTCGACACGCCTTTCGAGTTGTGCTGGCAGAGAATTCGGTCAAGCGGAGAAATCCGTCCGCTGGCGCGTGACCTTGCTGCGACACGCAGCCTCTACCATGGGCGCCGCACCTTCTATGCATTAGCTGATCTGCACGTTTCGGCAAGTGAGAAGCCGGAGATGCGAAGAGTGGTAAACGAGATTGCCAGGGCTATCTAAGCCGCCAAGGCAATTTTCCGCATGTTTCAGGTCTTCGTCGTAAGAATGGAGATAGGAGCCGAATGACTTTGCCTTTTTGGAATCGTGTGACAGTAGTGGGTTGTGGACTGATCGGTAGCTCTTTTGCTTTGGCCATGAGACGCGCCAAAGGGTGCCGTCAGATTGCGGGATGGGACACTTCTCCTGACGTGCTCAAGCAAGCACTGGAGAGGGGCATCATTGATGAAGTGGACAATGCTTTCTCAAACGGCGCTATCTCCGCGTCTGATCTAATCTATCTGGCGATGCCGGTGGGCGAAATTGCCAGATTCTTCAAGGAGTGCCGAACAACTATTAAGGACGGCGCAGTAGTCACTGACTCCGGAAGTACGAAGGTCGAGCTCTGTTCGCTGGGACGTTCCTACCTCGGTAAAGGCCCCCGATTTGTTGGCGGACACCCTATCGCCGGAAGCCATCTGTCAGGAATCGCGCAGGCGCGCGCTGACCTGTTCGAAGGTCAACCTTACATTTTGATAACAGATGCCGAACATGTCCATACTGACACTCTCATGGCGCTGCATAGGACGTTGGAAAGTTTCGGGGCTCGTGTCTATTTTCTAACAGCCGAAGAACACGATCGCGCGATGGCCTTCGTCAGTCATCTTCCGCAGTTGCTTTCGACTGTTTTAGCGCGCGTCGTCGCAGAACAATCTGGCAAGCCGAAGCTTCAGGAATTAGCCGGCGCCGGCTATCGGGACATGACTAGACTTGCAGGCAGCCCCTGGTCCATCTGGCGAGACATCCTTAGCAAGAATTCTGACGAAATCACTTTGGCGCTGGATGCATTTATCGAGAAGCTTTCCGCCGTGCGCAGCGATTTACGCAACGGCGATGGGCAAGCGAATGAGTCTTCACTTCTCAAGGGTCTTTTTGAGAGGCCACAATCCGCCGAATAAGGATTCGGTTATTCCACCAAAGAAATTTCGACTCTGATTAACTCATGCAAGAAGCGATGAATTTGAAGCGACTACTTGTGCGTCATAAGGCGCTGCCATCCCAATATGAGATTACGATTGGGCCGGGGATCCTTGGCCGAGTTGGCGATGAAGTGCGACGATTACTGGTTTCGGCGCGACGAATTGCGCTGGTGTCGAATCCGACCGTTTTCGCACGATATGGCAACCCCGTGCTTGGGAGTTTGCGCCGCGCGGGTTTCGATGTCTCACACTGGTTGATGCCTGACGGCGAGCGCCACAAGAACATGCGGACGCTTGAACGTTCGCTTCAGTTCTTCAACAGCATCGGTCTGGAGAGAGGCGATGCGGTTGTCGCCATGGGTGGAGGCGTAATCGCCGATCTGGCGGGAATGGCCGCGGCGCTTCATCTGCGGGGCGTCCCTTTCTTTCAAGTCCCGACGACTCTGCTGGCTCAGATTGATGCCTCCATCGGAGGGAAGACCGCAGTCAACTCCCGGCACGGGAAAAACATGATCGGCCTGATTCAGCAACCGCTTGCCGTGCTCATCGACCCGGATGTTCTCCGCACTTTGCCCCAGCGTGAACTTACTGCTGGTTGGTGCGAGGCAATCAAGCAGGGCGCGGCAGGCAGCCGCAAACTTTTCGCTAAGACGCGCCATTTCTTGGCATCAGGCAATCAGCAGTTGGGTAATCAAAACAGAGAGCGATTGTCCAAACTAATCATCGCGCACTGCAGTTTCAAGGCCAGTATCGTCAAGAACGATGAACGTGAGGACGTCACTTCCAGCGCACAGCATTCGCGTCGGATTCTCAATTTCGGCCATACTGTCGGGCATGCTTTGGGGCTGGTTACTGGTTACCGGTGCTTTCGACATGGCGAGGCCGTTGGAGTCGGCATGCTTGTCGCGGGCGAAATCTCCCTGCGGATTGGACTGTTGGCAAAGCCAGAGTTCAAGGAGCTCGATGATACGATCTGTCTGGCAGGACAACTCCCGCGCACTAGCGATCTTGACTGCTCAGCAATCCTAAAGGCACTGCCAGGAGATAAGAAGTCTGTGAACGGGTCGATTCAATGGATCTTGCTTGAGCGAATTGGGCGTGCCCGTGTAGTAGATGCACGAGACATCCCGCGGCACGTTGTGAGCGATTCTATTGGGTCTGTCTTGCGACGCACCAGGTGAGGTTTTCAATCGGTGTTTATTTCAGACTAGAAATCCGTTCTTCCGCCCAATGTCGGCTCGTGTTATGCTTACAGGTCTCGCTAAGGATGCATGCATACCGTGTCATGTTTCTGCTCATCGGGCTTGCGATCCCCGCTGATTTCGTTAGCTCGCGCATTGTATTGCTTCAGAAAATTCATGCCATCTCCTTGGCCAACGCCGGGGTTCATCGATGACATAAATATCGCACTTAAACTCCTACGCGATATGACAGGATCGGATGGTGGATCAGCGACGCAAAGCCGCCCCTCGCGGTTGTAACGGTGTGGCCAGGATCCATCAAGGAAGAAACACAGTGCGGATTCGGTAATTGTGAGCAGCGATTTCGGCACACCGTGAGCACGGGCACCCAACGCTGGCGACGTACACTAACGCTTGACAGTAGTATCGCGTTACAGTAGTATAGGAACCTGTGATAGCGAGTTTCCGGGACGCCGGGACAGAGAAGCTGTGGCGGTCGGGGACGAGTCGTCGCGTACCCGCTGATCTGCACCGAAGAGCCTTCAAGAAGCTTGCTATTTTGAACGCCGCCGTGGCGCTCGATAACTTGAAGGTCCCTCCGGGAAATCGCCTGGAAGCGTTGCACGGCGATCGCGCTGGACAGCACAGCATTCGAATCAATGATCAATACCGGCTGTGTTTTGTCTGGAGGGACGGGACCGCTCTTGACGTAGAGATCGTGGACTACCACTAGAAGCTATGGAGTAATGTATGACCAGGACACGGAAGGTTTTTGCCATCCACCCCGGAGAGATTCTTAGAACAGAATTCATGGAGCCGATGGGAGTGAGCGGTTATGAACTTGCGAAAGCGCTAAACTTTCCTGGCATCTATGAAGTTGTGCGAGGAGATCGGTCAATCAGTGCTGAGACGGCGATCCGGTTAGGGAAGTACTTCGGCCTGCCGGCGCAGTTCTGGCTCAATCTTCAAAACGACTACGATTTGAGAATGGCCGAGGCAAGCGGCGTTGGTAAAGCAATTAAGCTACGGAAAGTTGATCCTCACGTGGTATCCCGCATGTCGCGTGCCTGATCTCCTGTTGACTGTACGCCACATCGTTTTCTAATTTTGGCAGATCGTTTCGTCCACGGAATGACCAAATATCCGCAAAACAGGATGCGCATTGACCCCTCATAAGTTACTCGATGACCGGTGTGACGGGAACACTAGGCACTTCGCGGACTTCATTCTCCGTATCGCTATCGAAGAGTGGTGCTAATTTGGGCTGCCTCTGACAGTGAAAAGTGGATCAATCTCATAGTTGATCTTCCGCTTTAAGACTTTCTCGCTGTCGATTCCCCGCTGTTCAGACCTTTACATTTAGCGTTTGCCCCTTAGCAATACGCTATCTCGACTCCACTACTTCAATCCCCTTCGCTTGGTACCAGTCGTAGGTAATAGTTTCGCCGCTAACTCGCCAGCGTTCCGGTGCAGTGGTCTCCAACCAGTCAAGCGGCTCAGCCATCGGCTGCACCACGCTGGCGTGCGTGAATGCTTCCCGCAGCGCTCTCTTTTGTTCAGCGCCAACTGCATCTGGCGCCGCAGACACAAACAGCGGTGCTCCGCTGCGCGCAAGCAAATCCAGCCACTGTTTATTCAGAGCCCAGGGGACAGCCATTGTTAGTCCTACGCAATCTGCGTCCGCTGCAAAGAACTTCCCGTGCTGCGTGCCGCGAAATGCCAGGGTGTTCACACCCATTCGCCGCGTGCGCTCCCACTCGCGCCCGCTGGTATCGTCGCCCGTGCGCTGCAGCTCTACTAGCCCAGCGGCCAGATGGCCGATTGTGTTGCAACCGATAATCAGGGTGCGCTCGCTGGCGCCTTCACGGATTGCCTTGTATACATCCCGTGCGATCTCTGCTGTTGTGCGACTGCGGTCAGCAAATGACCATCCCTCATCGGTCAAAGATCCGCCCATCCTGCCGCCCCATCGACCAAACAGATCGAAGGTCGAGAAATCATGCTTTACGAGTTCGTAACCCCACGCCACCAAGCCGGCAATGTCGCTCCGAATTCGCTCTCGCACTTCTGGGATCGTTGGGTCGAGCAATCGTCCCTCCCGGCCTGGCGATTGCGGCCGTTTAAGCGTCCATGCCTCAGTCCCCCGCTCATGCGTAAGCAGTGGTCGCATCCAGATTCCTGGGCGCACGCCCATCGCCTTCAGACGCGTTGCCAGTCCCGGCATGTCGGGAAAGCCCGCATTGCCGTAACGCCATGGACCGCCGCTGCAGCAACCAGTGCCCAGGCTCGCGATCTGCCAACCATCGTCGATCACCTGAAAAGGGCGATTCACCGTTGAACCTGCCAAATCTGCCAAGAGATCAGCGTCACGTTCTACGCTACGGGCCGAGCAGTTTTCTCCATAAGCGTAATACCAATTGTTACCGCCATAGACTGGGGCTGAAGGCAGGCGCGGCGCTGCACACATAAGCGCGCAGAACGCTCGCGCTGCTTGCCATGGCGATTCAGGTTCACGGCCTTCGCGCGTCACGATCGTGCATGCTTCCAAAGTGCGCTCGCCCAGCAGGACCGCACTGCCACCATTGCGCACATCAAGCCAGAGCGAGATGCCCGCGTCATCCACCCGCCAGAACGCCATCGCCTTCGAGGCGCTCTGCACTCCATAGCCATGCGTAACTCGCCCATCATGCGCGAGGAAATACCAGGGCATGACCCGCTCAGCCACCAGCGCGCGCCATTCCAGATCCCCATACCCGCGTTCCCAATGATCGCCCAGAAAACGAAGTCCGGAAGTCACCCGAATCCGCCAACGTAAATGAATCCGACTCAAACTTCTTTGAGGCGCCACGAGCGTCACCGGCAATGTCAGCGCGCCTAGATCACCAGGGCGCGGCTCTGTCGTTACGGTGATGCCGCCGGCCGACCATTTGCTTCCGGATTGAGAAAGCTGAACTGCAGTCGGACCATCATACGCTGTCACACTATCCGGGCCGCGCACAAGGTCGAAGAGGGCGGAGGCAACGGAGCTCGCGGACGCGGGCTTCTTCTGCGCGCTTATCTCGACCGATCTCTTCCCTGAGACTACGAAGGCTCCGGCGCCCGCTAAAGCGCCGTGTGAAACAAATTTGCGTCTGGAAAAATCTTTGGGCGGCATGAAACTATTGATGGGCTTCGCAAACCGCAAAGGACGCGTGACGAGCCTCAGTCAGTAGCCAGCGGCCCACCTGTTCTAACGTCTGACTTCTGACTCCCTGCCTTGTGACTCGTGCGAATCCGCAGCTGATTTCTCGCTCCCTACCTTCTGTCTATATGTAACTAAACAAATCCGCTATCTGAAATGAAGCCAAAGATTCCTCCTCATGGAAAACCAGAGTTTCAACGGGACAGCAAAATATTTTTACCGTCCCGCGAATCGGAGGACCGTGGCAGGTTTCGAGAACCTACCGAGCTGAAACTGCAGATTGCTGCACCTGACGCATGCCAGAGAAAGTCTGCAAGCCTAAGTCATCCACCTCAAGCATCCGCACTGTCGTTTTCAGATCATGCTTATGAAAACAGTCGGTGATTTGTTGACCGATCTCATCGAAATGATTTGACGCGAGCGCCAATACGCTGGGGCCTGAGCCGCTGAGTGCAATGCCCAGCAGCCCTGGCGAAGGTGGCGTGGCTAAGGCTTCTGTCAGCCCTGGAACCAACTTCGCGCGTTGCGCTTGATGCAGTCGATCCTGCATTGCCTCCCAGAGAAGATCGTAATCGTGGTTTTCGAGCGCCGTGCTCAGCAAAGCGACGCGTTGCATGTTGTAAACGGCATCGCGACGGTTGATTGTCGCCGGCAAGATTGTTCGCGCGTGCTTGGTTTCGACTACGAAGTCGGGAGTGACCACAATCACTTTAATCCCCGAAGCCCAAAACTTTTTAGCTGCGAGTACGGTCCCGTCATCCTTAATACAATTGATCACAAAGCCACCCAGCAGGGCGGCAGCTACGTTGTCGGCGTGGCCTTCGATCTCAGTCGCATAGCGCAAGATAGTTTTGATAGGAACCTTATGACGGCAGATCTCACAGCAAAGCCCAATTCCGGCAATGATGGCGGCGCCACTGCTGCCCAGGCCGCTGGCAAGTGGAATCTGGTTGTGAACCGCTAATCTCATCGGTGGCAGATTCAAGCCTTCTTGTTCGGCGGTAAACCGCATCGCGCGATAGATTAGATTCTCGCACGCGGACAATGTCTTAAGTTTGCCGCTGCCTTCGCCGCGCATTCGAATTCTGCACCGTTGCTTCGCTCTGGGAGCAACTTCGGCTTTGACGTCGAGGTAGAGCTTCAGCGCCAGGCCGCAGCAGTCAAATCCGGAGCCCAGATTGCCGGACGAGGCCGGCACTCGCACCGCTACGGAATGTGCGGGTACTTGCAAATCAGATGAGCGATGATCAGTCATGAATATTTCGTCCCCAGGTAATCTACCCGGGTTTTTCAGCAGTTAAGGTTTGAAACCTTATCTTCTAGTATGTTTGGCTAATTGCTGTCTGAAATAATTCTGAGGAAGCAATTGCGTTCTGAAGCTTACCAAGCGCGCCCTGTAGCACTTCGTCCTCCCTGGCAATGCACACGCGCAGGTACTGGTCCCAGTCGTCGCTGTCCGCAAAAGCGCTTCCGGGCACAGCCGCCACTCCGGCCTCGCGGATTAGCATCTGGTTGAGTTCCATTGCGTCCTCATACTTTTCGGGAATGCGTGCCCAAACATAAAATGCCGACCCTGAGTCGAAAACGCGAAAGCCAACCTGTTCTAATGAATCCACAGCGAACCGTCGCTTGGCGACGAATGTTTGACGCAAGCGGCCGTAATAGCCGGTGTCCGCCATCAGCACATCACCCAAAGCCTTCTGCAAAGGTGTGGCCGGACAAACATAGAAGATGTTGTTCGCGCGATTGAGCGGTGCGATCAAGCGGGCTGTTCCGTAACAGTAACCAAGACGCCAGCCCGAGATGTTCCAGCTCTTGGAAAAGGAGTTGACGGTGATGGTTCGTTCCCACATTCCGGGAAGCTGAGCTATCGAGATATGCGTCTGTTCACCGACGACATAATGTTCGTAAACTTCATCAGCGATACAGAGCAGATCCAATTCCTGGCAAACTTCGGCGATAGTTTCAAGCTCGTCTCTAGTAAAGACCTTTCCGGTTGGATTCGCCGGGGTGCAGGCAATAATCGCGCGCAAAGGAAAGCGATCGCGAAATTTCAGTTCCTTGCAGCGAACGCGTAATTCATCTGCGTCCAATTTCAGCCGGTCGCCTCGCAACGGAAGTATTTCAGTGCTTCCACCCAATTCATCCAGGATATGCCGGTGATAGGGATAGTAGGGCTCAAGCACGAGGGCGGCCGAGTTGTGCAGATAGGTCCGGGCGATCGCTACCAACGCGCCGGTGCCTCCGGGAGTTATTAATAGTTCAAGCGCTTTCGCCTCCGGATCGATCGTGATGCCATTAATAAAACCGATCTTTTCGGCTACGGCGTGGCGCAGAGCACTATCGCCTTCGGCCGGGCCGTAATGATTCTCGCTGGCCGCGATTCTGCGAGCGGCGGCAGCGGCCAGAACTGGATCAATAGCGAGTTCCGACTGGCCCTGAACCAGGTTGCCGCTGCGCGGAACCTGTCGGGTCAAGGCTCGAATATCGGGGCGGGATTTGGTTGTCACGCTCTCCTGTAAAACCTCTCCTTTATTTATCTATTGATTGCTCGCCTGCGTGGTGTTAGTCACATCGCTGAGAAAATCCCTTCGCTCGGTTGCAACTCACTGCCTTGCGGTCTTCACAATTTCTTTTCGAGGTGTCTGAGAATAGTCGTCTTCGATGCGCGCACGCGCTTCGTTGAATTACTGAAAGCACCTACCATCCGACGCTTTTCCTTTACTCCGTTAGCCGACCCCGTAACAGTGTAAAGCCTCTGACTGTGATATTTGATGGTGTAGTCCGTGTCCTTGAGGACGTGACCAGTTAGCACGCCCACGACATTGTCTCCAAAACTGATGTGGCCTGCCGCCACAAGTTGCCTAATCCCGGCCACGGTAGTGGCCGAAGCCGGTTCGCAGCCGATTCCGTCAAGCCCAATCACTGCTTTGGCGTCTGCAATCTCTCTTTCCGAAACATTGATCACCTGGCCACCGGTGCGGAGGACCGCGCGAAGTGATTTCTTCCAGGAGACTGGCGCACCAATCTTGATTGCACTCGCCAAGGTTTGCGGGTGCGCGACCGGCGCGAATAACTCATTCGGAATTGGATCGGTGGCAAAGCGCTCCAGGTCGCCGTTGCCAAAGAGTCGGGCAAATGGGGCTGCGCCTTCTGCCTGGATCACGCTCAGCCTGGGCAGACTTTTGATCAATCCCAGATCGAGCAATTCGATGAAGCCTTTTCCCAGGGCCGTGCTGTTGCCCAGGTTGCCGCCCGGCACGACTACAT